>Ga0209398_1000031_pt1 | contig 130102 bp, 108 predicted proteins | sample AshMeaBigSpring_FD_184125 | JGI IMG/M metagenome (GOLD analysis project Ga0209398, IMG submission 184125) | Groundwater microbial communities from Big Spring, Nevada to study Microbial Dark Matter (Phase II) - Ash Meadows Big Spring (SPAdes)... | ecosystem: Environmental > Aquatic > Deep...
ATGGCGAATTCACACTTAGCGTAGCCTCCAATGCAACATTAGTTGTAAAATACGTAGGTTATCAGACAGCAGAAGTGGCTGTAGGAAACAAATCCAACCTTGTTATACAACTCAAAGAAGATGCGATAGCCATAAGCGAGGTGATGGTTATTGGCTACGGAACAGTTAAAAAAAATGATGCAACCGGTTCAATAACAGCGATTAAGCCCGACAAAATGAACAAAGGGCTAACTACAAATGCCCAGGATATGATGATGGGTAAGATTGCCGGTGTAAGTGTAATATCAAATGGTGGAGCACCAGGTGGAAGTGCAACCATACGAATACGCGGTGGAGCTTCGTTAAATGCGTCGAATGATCCACTTATAGTTGTTGATGGATTAGCTTTGGACAATAAAGGTGTTGGAGGTTCTCCAAATGCCTTAAGTGCCATTAACCCAAACGATATTGAGAGTTTTACAGTTCTGAAAGATGCTTCAGCTACAGCCATTTATGGCTCTCGAGCTTCAAACGGTGTGATAATCATTACAACCAAGAAAGGGGAGAAAGGTTCAAAACCACGTGTGTCATACGATGCAAATATGTCGGTAAGTACACCCCGAACAAAATACGAAGTTATGAATGCTGACCAATTTAGAACACTTGTCGATACATTGTATAAAGGCAAACCAGAAATACTCAGCAAATTGGGAACTTCGAAAACCGATTGGCAAAGTCTTATATTTCAAAACGCTTTAAGCCACGATCACAACATTAATATAATGGGTGGTTTAAAAAACATGCCATATAGAGCCTCGTTTGGATATACTAATCAAGATGGCATTATTAAAACCTCCAATTTTGAACGTTATACGGGTTCTGTAAATTTAAGTCCATCATTTTTCGATAACCATCTGAAAGTAAATGTAAATGCAAAAGGGTTAATTTCAAACAGCAGATTTGTTGATGCAGGCACTATAGTTGGATCAGCATCTTCTTACGACCCAACTCAACCTGTAACATCTTCAGACGCTATTTATCAGGATAATTTTTCAGGTTATTTTCAATGGACTATGAAAGATAAAGGAATTGTATATCGGAATTCATTGGCAGGAAAAAACCCTGTGGCTGAACTTAATCAACGTTCGGATAAATCTAATTCTAAAAACTTTATTGGCAATGTAGAAATTGATTACAAATTACATTTTTTACCTGAATTAAAACTTCACTTGAATTTAGGATATGATGTAGCTGAAGGAAATCAGGTATTACATGTTGATTCACTCTCTGGTAGCGATACTCATCACGGAAGAACTGGTTGGGAGAAAAAAACTAAATACAATAAACTACTTTCTTTTTATTCGCAATATGCCAAAGAATTTAACACACAAAGATTTGATGTAATGGGTGGATACGAATACCAAGAGTTTTTCGATGACAGATTCAACGAATACCAAGGACTGGAATCAAACTTATCAACCACATTGCCTGATGGCACAACACATATTGGTGGATACAATTATACAGCAGATAAAGAGATTAATTTATATCGATTACTATCTTTTTTCGGTAGAGCTAATTATTCGCTAAACAATAAGTATCTTGCAACGGCATCACTTAGAGCAGATGCGACATCGCATTTTGCCGATGGAAAAAAATGGGGTCTATTTCCTGCCTTTGCATTAGCATGGAGATTAAGTGAGGAAAATTTTATTAAAGAAATTGATGTTATCGACGATTTAAAATTAAAACTTGGATATGGTGCAACCGGACAACAAGATCTTGGAGGAAGAAACGACTACTATACGCCTGTTTATCAGGTAAGTCTTACCGGTGCAAGTTATCCGGTAGGAGACAACAATACCTATATTCAAACATATAAACCAAGTCCATACAACCCGCTTATTACATGGGAAAAAACAACCACATACAATGGGGGAATAGATTTTAGTATATTAAAATCCCGCTTAACAGGGTCGTTCGATTATTACTATCGTGTAACTACTGATTTAATAAATGAAATTGATGCTCCTGGTGGACAAAACTTTAGTAATAAAGTTTGGAGTAACATTGGTTCATTAAATAACATGGGTGTTGAGTTATCTTTAATTGGTAGAATTATTGAAACTAAAGATTTAAAATGGGAATTATCTTATAATGTATCACATAACAGAAATAAAATCACAGAACTAACCATTTTGAATGGTGAAAATGCAATTATTCCTGTGGGTGGTGTTTCTGCTGGCACAGGAAACAATATTCAAGCTTTTACGGTTGGTCAACCAGCAAACATATTTTATGTGTATCAGCAAGTGTATGATGCTAATAACAAACCAATTGAAGGAGAATATGTAGACAGAAGTGGCCCCGATGGCCTTCCTGACGGTATAATTAATGATGATGATAGATATTTTTACAAAAAGCCCACTGCTGATGTATTAATGGGACTTGCTTCGAAATTAACCTACAAAAATTTTGATTTTAGTTTTACCTTACGAGCAAGTATTGGTAATTACATGTACAACGATGTAGATGCACGCAGTGCACAAATTGGAGAAACAAGTATTTTTTCATCATCGGGTGATGGATTTTTCTCAAACAAACCACTCTCGGTATACGAAACAAATTTCACTAAAAACGCTACAAATTATTATCTATCTGATTATTATATTCAAAATGCTTCATTTTTAAGGTGCGATAATATTTCGTTGGGATATAGTTTTAAAAACCTATTTAAAGTAATTCAATCAGGTCGTATATATGCAACGGTTCAGAACCCTTTAGTAATTACTGGCTACAAAGGACTTGACCCTGAAGTATTTGATGGTATTGATAGAAGTATTTATCCACGCCCTACAATCTCAATGATAGGCTTAAGTTTAAATTTTTAGATAAATAATTACTATAAAAAATAAAATCATGAAAAGTATTTATAAAAAAATATATATACCCACTGTATCAATATTGATAATACTATTGTTGGGTTCATGTCTCGATGATTTAAATATTGCTCCTGTTAATCCGAATGTAAGTTCTACATTTTATCAGGATGAGGTTTTTGCAAAAATATACTCATCATTAGCCCTTACAGGACAGAAAGGGCCAGATGGAATTGGCGATGTAGCCGGAATAGACGAAGGAACATCTGCTTTTGTTCGATTAGTATGGAATTTAAACGAACTTACGACCGACGAAGCAATGTGTTCGTGGGGCGATCCCGGAATACCCGAAATGAATTACAACACTTGGAGCTCGTCGCACAGTAATATAAAAGGTTTATACGGACGTTTGTATTTTAATATAACATTAATAAATGAATTTCTGAGTAAAATTGAAGGTATGACTGACGAAAAAACAGTACGTCAGCGTGCAGAGGCAAGATTTATGCGGGCTTTGAATTATTTTTATTTAATGGATATGTTTGGAAGTGTTCCTTTTACTGAATCGGTAACAATTTCTGAATCTCCAAAACAAATTAGCAGAGTAAATCTATTTAATTACATCAATAAAGAACTAAGTCAATGTGAAAGTGATATGTACGAACCAAACACTTCGAAACCATATTACAGAGCAAATAAGGTAGCTAACTGGTTGTTACGCTCCAGGATATATTTGAATGCAGAAGTATATACCGGTACTCCAAAATGGGATTCTGCAGCAATTTATGCCAAAAAAGTAATCGACCCAAGTTCAGGTTATTCACTTTGTCCTACTTTCAGGCATTTATTTATGGCTGATAATGCAGGTGTTATTGATGGTTCAACTGTAAATCAGGCTCCAAAAGAAATTATTTTTGCAATAGCTGCCGATGGCGTTCAAACAAAAAGCTGGGGTACTTCATTATTCCTCATTGCTTCGACTCACACAGGAGATATGCCCGGCTGGGGAACAACTGAAGGATGGGGTGGCAACAGAGCTCGTGCAGCATTGGTGAAAAAATTCTTTCCTGGCAGCGCTGTATTTAGCGATAATAACGACTTAACTACTGCAAAAGTGCCCACTTTGTCTGTAAAAGATGCTCGTGCTTTGTTTCTTAAAGGTGGTGTAATTATTAAATCTAAGTTAGATCCCACCAAAGACAGTATAAACACATCTATTCGAACAATGGGCATTGTATCAAACACATTCAAAGAAGGATACTCAGTTATAAAATACTCCAACCTTAGAGCTGATGGTGCAAAGGCAAACGATGTTCAATTTACAGATACAGATGTACCTTTAATGCGTCAAGCCGAAGCCTATTTGAATTACGCCGAAGCAGTAACAAGAGGGGCTGCTCCGATTGAAGGTTACACTGCACTTCAAGCAATAAACACATTGAGAACCCGAGCTGGAAAAACCACTCCTCTTACTTCTCTAACTTTACAAAACATAATAGATGAATGGGCTCGCGAATTCTTTTTTGAAGGTCGTAGACGCATGGATTTAATCCGGTTTGGACATTATGGTGGTACGAATACCGGATATACTTGGGACTGGAAGGGCGGAGATGCTGCAGGGAAGGATTTCAGTTCGGATTATAACGTATTTCCAATTCCTGTATCAGAAATTAATGCTAATCCAAATTTAAAACAAAACAATGGTTATTAAATAAAAAGTATATTTCAATAAAATCAGGTGCTTTTAGTACACTGGTTTTATTGAAATTGCAATCGTTTGCAATACTTTATCTAATACTTTTTGTAAAAAATAATTATCTAACAATTCTAATAAAATACTTTTACATCGAAATTAAAAAAATATCATTTCCTTAAATATTAATTTAATAAAAAAACAAAGTTATGAAGACAAAATTTACATTTTTGCTGATAGGTATGCTATTAACTTTTCAGGCTGCAACAGCAGCAACTGCTACTTTTAATGTAACTGTTCCAAACGATGGTGGAACCGACAATCATCACCAAACCAACAAGGTAATGATAGTTGGGAATTTTAATAAATGGGATGCTGCTGGAGCTATTGAATGTACAAAAGTTTCAGATACTAAATACACTGTAACTTTAGATGAATCGACTTTTGCTGATCAAACAGTTACTTTAGCCACTATCAATTATAAATATGTTTGTGGGCCAGACTGGGCTTATGTTATGAAAGATGCTCAAGGTGGCGAACTTGGAAACAATGTGTATGCAGGTACTTCACCTCAAGAAGACGTAGTAGTATATTGGGCTTCGGTTTGGAAAGATGTAGTTCCGGTACCTGGTACTTTTACAATTGATATATACGCTCCAAAAACCGTAACCGAAATGTATTGTACGGGTAATTTTAACGATTGGAAAACACCTGGTTTTGAAGGCAAGGTTGACTCTACAGATACAAAAATGAATTTAGTTCCTGCCAATAGTGATGCAAATGGGAATTACTTTAGCATAAAAGTATATACTAAAAATGCTTATTCTTTAGCATATCAATTTGCAACAGGTAAAGCTTGGATGTATCAACAAAATCAAGGAAATAATTCGTATACCGATGTAACTCAAGCGTCTATACTTTTTGATGCAGTAGGTGATGCTACAGCTAATCCTCCCGTTGCTCCGGCAATTACTTTCAAAAGAATTTACAATGCATCTTTATTGAAAACTGTTACATTGAATGTAACTCCACCTGCAAATACAGCAAAAATGTACATCAAAAATGAAAAAAATGGTGCAGCAGGCGAATTTATTGAAGGAACAAAAAATACCGATGGTACATTTACATTTACAGTAACAGGCGTAGATATTATGTATTACAAATACTACAACGATCAATTGGATGCTAACGTTGAATATAAAGCTGACAATACAGCTGTTACCGATAATCGCACAGCTGATGCACAAGTTCAAACCACATTTACCGATACAGTGTTGGCATGGGCAAGTACTGGCGTAAGTACTATTGATGCTGCAAGATACAAAGTATACACATCAAACAAATCAATTGTAGTTGAAGGTGTTACAAACAAAGCTGAGTTATTTGACATTAGCGGTCGTAATATCGAAAGTAAAGTGATGAGTGGAACATTCCGCACAACTGCTTTAACAGCCGGATTATATATTGTAAAAATTGATGGTCAAACCCAAAAGGTTTCTGTAAAATAATCAAATTATATATTTTGGCAAAAGCTGTTCGGAAAATACCGAACAGCTTTTGTTATAAATATCTGTACCTTGAACGTTTAAATAATCAAGGATTATGAAATACTTTATTATTCTTGTTTCACTCATCTATTCTTCTTGTTTTTCATTTACATTTGCAAAAACTAAACCAGAGTTTCAGTTTGCTCTTGGAGCCGATGTAAGTTGGCTAACTGAAATGGAAGCAGCTGGTAAAAAGTTTTATGCAGCTGATGGCACCCAAATGGAATGTATGGCATTGCTTAAATCACTGGGGATGAATTCTATTCGACTTCGGGTTTGGGTAAATCCTACCGACAGTTGGTGTAACGCTGCCGATTTACTTGTAAAAGCAAAACGTGCCAACGATTTGGGAATGCGTATAATGATCGATTTTCATTACAGCGATTGGTGGGCTGACCCAGGTAAACAAAACAAGCCTGCTGCATGGACTTTGCTAAGCCTTACCGACCTTAAAACTGCTGTTGCAAACCATACCCGCGAAGTATTAAATCTTTTAAAAAACAATAACATAACTCCCGAATGGGTTCAAGTTGGGAACGAAACCAGCAATGGCATGCTCTGGGATACTGGTAAAGCTTCAGTTTCGATGTCAAATTACACTGCACTTAATAATGCAGGCTTCGATGCTGTAAAAGAAGTATTTCCAACAGCAAAAGTAATTGTACACTTGCATAATGGCTACGACAACGCCATGTTTCGCTGGATTTTTGATGGACTGAAAGCTAATGGAGGAAAGTGGGACATAATTGGTATGTCACTCTATCCCAGTTGGTACAAAACAGCAAATGATTGGCAAAATGCTAACAAAGATTGCTTGGCAAATATGAACGATATGGTATCACGATATGGCAAAGTAGTAATGATAGTGGAGTGCGGAATGAGTTGGGATAATGCGGCTACTTCAAAGTTATTTTTAACCGATTTAATTTACAAAACCAAACAAGTTACTGGCGGATTAGGCACCGGAATATTGTATTGGGAACCAAAATGTTATGGGAACTGGCAGGGTTATTCATTGGGTGCTTTTGATAATGGTGGAAAACCAACAATTGCCTTGGATGCTTTTAAAAACACCACTCAATTACCAAAAACAACGTTGAATAAATTAAAATACAACATTGATCGTGTAAACAAAACCATTGTTTTTGACAAACCAATTAAAGGCATTGACGTTTTCGATGCAAAAGGTGTATTAATACAAACATCATCTAACAAAAATTATATTGAACTAAATAAACTTTCCAAAGGAGTTAATATTATAAATATAAGAGAGTTAGAAAGTAATGATTTAATTACTTTCAAGTATACAAATGATTAAAAGCACACTAATAATGAAAAAATTAATACTTATCTTATTAATAGTCAATGGTTTTAATTTTGTCATCGCACAGCAATTACCAACGGTTATATCAGGACAAATTACTCGAATTGATAATTTTAAATCCAACTATGTTACTTCAAGAAATATTGATATTTGGCTTCCGGCAAATTATTCAACGGATAAAAAGTTTGCTGTGCTTTACATGCACGATGGACAAATGCTTTACGATGCAACAACCACTTGGAACAAACAAGCCTGGGATGTGGACGATATAGCAACTGCACTTATAGTTGGCAACAAAACTCAAAAATTTATAGTTGTTGGTGTCTGGAATGATAGTCAGAAACGTCATTCTGACTATTTCCCACAAAAACCTTATGAAAACCTCACTGATGAACAAAAAGATTTTGTAACAAAGCAATTAATTGAAAAAGGTAGAACAAACCAAAAGTTTCAGCCCGAATCTGATAATTACTTAAAATTCTTAGTCACTGAACTAAAACCATTTATCGACAAAAATTATTCGGTTTACACCGACCGAAAACATACGTTTGTGGCTGGTAGCAGCATGGGTGGGCTTATTTCGATGTATGCGCTTTGTGAATATCCACAGGTTTTTGGAGGTGCTGCTTGTCTATCAACGCATTGGCCCGGAATTTTTACAGTAGAAAATAGCCCAATTCCTGAAGCTTTTAATAATTATTTAAAAGCCAATTTACCGAAACTAAAAAGCAGCAAACTTTATTTTGATTATGGTGATAAAACACTTGATGCTATGTATCCTCCTCTACAAAATGAAATTGACAAATCTTTACAGCAAGCAAATCCTAAGAACAAATACAACTGGCAAACGCAGTTTTTCCCGGGCAAAGACCACAGCGAAAACTCATGGAAAGAACGGTTGAATATTCCGTTGGAATTTTTACTTGCAAAATAATTAGTTGAAACACAAATGAAAAATATTAAAATCTTTAGTATAACGTTTATTATGATGAACTTTTCGGTAATTCATGCTCAATTTACAACTGAAAAATTTAATCGTATTTCAGTTGGAAGTATAAAACCCACAGGTTGGTTGAAATCTCAAATGGAAGCTGATATGCATGGTTTTGTTGGCAACTTAGATAAGTTAGTACCCGATTTGATAAATGACCCAATTTATGGCAAAGGAAGACTTCAAAAACATTCGAAGCCAAAAGATCTTGGAAATCTTAAAGAAGGGGATGCTGCCGGAGATGAACAATAAAAATGGTGGAACAGCGAAACTCAATCGAATTGGTGGGACGGATATATTCGGAATGCAATTTTATTGGATGATAAATTAGCAATTAAAAATATCGAAAACTATATTGAACGTATTTTAGCGACACAGGACAACGATGGTTATATCGGAATTTACGATAAAGAATTACGTTATAAGTTTACAGGCGAAAATGGTGAATTATGGTCAAAAGCTACGCTTTATAGGGGTTTATTGGCATATTATGAATATTCGGATAATAAAAAAGTATGGAATGCTTTGGTTCGGGCTGTAGAAAATGTCATGCAAAATTATCCAATTTACAATTCAAATCCATTTTATGCAGGACTTGATTTTTCGGGAGGAGTTGCTCACGGACTTACTTTCACAGACATTTTAGATCGAATGTATCAACTTACAGGTGATAAAAAATATAGCGATTATGCCCTGTTTTTGTATTTTAATTACTCCGAAAATTTTACTTCCGAAAAAGATGTTCAACTAAAAAATATTTTAAATTTAACGTATAAACTTCAATCTCATGGAGTTCATACTTACGAACATATTCGTCCATTAATAGTAGCTGCTTATGCATCGCAAAGTAAAGAACTTAAAAATGCTTTGAATATTTATTTGCAACGAATAAACCAATCGACTACACAAACAGGTGGTCCTATTGGTGATGAATGGATTGCCGAACGCACTGCCAACGCAACAAATACAGGCTATGAATATTGTTCTATACATGAATTATTAGATAGTTACACCCTGCTTTTGCAAAAAACAGGTGATTCAAAAGTGGCAAACCAGATTGAAAATATTTTTTACAATGCAGCACAAGGGAGTCGGAATCCAAACCATTCAGGTATTGCATACTTAAAAACCGACAACAGTTATGAGATGTTTGGAACAAAAAATGGCGAAATTGAAGCTAATCGGAATCAAACCAGGTTTAAGTATTCACCTGCTCATCAAGATGTTGCAGTATGTTGTAATCCAAATGCAGGAAGGATCACTCCTTATTTTATTCAGTCCTCGTGGTTTTCTGAAGGAAAAAACACATTAGTTGGCGCATTACTTATGCCTAACATACTTCAAACATGTATTACGGGAAATAATGTTATAATCCAAAATCACACCGAATATCCTTTCAAAAATAGTTTTGATTTTGAAATTCAACTCAATAAGCCCACAAAATTGTGTATAAAAATAAGGAAGCCAAATTGGGTTAAATCCATTGTATGCTCCGAAACATATTTAATTGACAATGAATATATTGTGTTTAACCGAGTATTTAATCGTACTGACAGAATTAAACTACGTTTCGAAACCAATGTGAAGGTCGAAGAAGATATCAATCACGAAAAGTATTATCGATATGGTGCCTTAATTTATGCAAAATCAATTTATGCAAATCAGGTAAAAGGAAAAGAATACTTGCCTGGATTTGCCGATTATATGTATAAACCAATGCAAACACTCGTACAATATAAATTTGCCGAAGGACAAAAAGCTACATTTAAAAATGGCAAAATCAATACTTATTTATTGAATACAGCAACTAACGAAGTTGAAGGTATTCAACTTGTTCCTTTTTGTAAAACTATTCTACGTCAAGTTAGTTTTTGATTTCTTTAAGTATCATTGCGCCTAATGAATTTAGCATTAAAGCGTTTTCATTAATTCTTTTACCTGTTAGCAAATCGATATAATTTCCAACAGGAATGTTGAATTGCTGATTCATATTACTTGCATTAAACAAAACCAGAATTTTATTGCCGTTTAACGTACGTTCATAAGCCAGTTTTTTGCCGTCAGTAATCAAAAACCTTAGTTCACCGTCAACCAATTCCGGATTTTCCTTACGGATTTTAATAAGTTTTTTGTAAAATTGATATGAGGTTTTATTAAATTCAACTTTATCATATTCAGGCTTCAGAGCTTTTATATTATTTCTGTTTTCAGGTTTAAATTTCATGTTATCCCAGCAAAGCGGTTTCCGCCCAAATGGGTCGTCGGTTCCCCACATTCCCATTTCCTCGCCATTCCAAATCTGAGGCGCTCCCAAAGTTGTAAATAAATGAATAAGATACAATTGCAAGTGTTTAAACGTTTCTTTATCTGGCTTTCCGGTTTTATAGTTGGGGTTTTCTAAGGGATTAGCATGAAATTTATAATCATTATCGTTGTAAAAATCTGTCAGCAAACGCGGTGCATCGTGCGAAGACGACACATTCATCATCGCCTTCACATTTTCGGGTTTTACGCGGCTCCATTGACTCAGCAAACTGTCTTTCAGTTGCGAAGCATCAATTCCGTTTTTGGTATTTGCGAAAAAATAACGTGCCGGACGATAAACCTGATAAAACATTACCGCATCGAATATATCTCCTTGCATATAGGGAGTTGGGTCCATTAAAATATCAGGCCATTTTTCCCACCAAATTTCACCAATCAAATAAGCATCTTCTTTTACCGAACGTACAAATTTTCGATAATCGCGCCAAAAACCAAGTCCTATTTGTTCGGCAACATCCAGTCTGTATCCATCAACTCCTTTCGCAACATCTCCGTTTGGGGCAAGCCAACGTTTTGATACATCAAAAACATGCTGCTTAACACCTCCATCCATATTCCCTTCGTAGGGTTTACCATTTTCACGTTTGCCTGCAATATTGGTTTTTCGAAATTCAGGCATATAGGCATTGCCGTACCAGCCGTCGTATTTAAACTCATTTTCAGCAGTTTGCGGATTATCAAAGCATGTAATATTATACCACGAACGATAAGGCGATGCCGCCTGATTTTTCAAAATATCCAACCATGCCCAAAAGTTAGTTCCGGTATGATTCCACGAATAATCCATGATTATTCTGATTCCGCGCTTATGAGCCTCATCGATAAGTTTTAAAAACAGCATATCTGCCGATGTCCATTTCCAGGTCGAAGGGTCAACCGGATTTTCGGTTGCCATAATTTTTTTATCACCCTCCGGATCGGGTCCGAAATTAATATCAACATGATGATAATTTCGCGCATCGTATTTGTGCAATGACGGCGCATCATTAATCGGGTTCAGATAAATAGCAGTAATTCCCAAATCTGTAAGATAGTCGAGTTTATTAATAACACCCTGCAAATCTCCTCCATAACGTCGGTATTGCAGTAAATCATTAAACGACTTATTTTGGTTTTTCATCCAACTATCACGTTCAAACCAATCGCCTGTCCATTCGGTCGTTTTCCAACCAACGGGAGGCACAATATTCATGTTGGTAACAGTTGTATTTTCGGCGGTCGGATCATTAGACTTATAGCCATTATAAAAACGTTCTACAAAAATCTGATACCATATAACGTTTTTTGCCCATGCAGGTGGTAATTTGTAATTTGTAGCAGCATTTGCTATAATTGGAAAGAAGAAGATGAAGAAGAAGAAGAAAAATTGAACAGCAAAAATACTTTTTCGGGATTCTTTCATTTTATAAAGGATAAAAAAATTACACATTCTGATCTGACATCAGAACAAAGGTATCGCATTTTTATATATTACTCAATTACTGATTATTAAAAAACCTGATACGACTTTGCAATCGATTGCATTTGAAACTTTGTCTATTTTATTTTGTTATTAATTATAGATGTAAATTATCACTTACATTTGCCGATAAATTTAATGCCAACATATTTTATTTCAAATTCTATAAACTACAATAAATAATGAGAAAATCAATTTTCACCTTCATTTTAGTATGCCTCACACTTTCAATGTGGAGTCAAATTGTAACATCAAATCCGGTTTTCGTTACCAAAGATTACACGGGTATAATCGAGCTAACTTATGATGCGACAAAAGGCACCGCTGGTCTTAAAGATTATACCGGAGCCGATGGAGTATATGCGCATATCGGGGTTATTACCAATATCAGCACCAGTAATAGTGATTGGAAACATGCACCAACATGGGGAGACAATTCGGAAAAATATAAACTTACTTCGCTTGGAAATAACATGTGGAAGTTAACAATTACTCCTAACATGTCGACTTATTTCAGTTTGAATTCAGGCGAAACGGTGAAAAAGTTAGCCATGGTATTTCGAAATGGATTGAAAACGAAAGAAGGCAAAGATACAGGTGGTACTGATATATTTGTATCGGTTTACGATGCCGGACTGAATGTAGCTTTTACGGTACCTACAAGTAATCAAAGCATTACCACCGGAACTTCAATTGACTTCACTGTAAGTTCATCATTGGCAGCAGATTTGGAATTAAAAATGAACGGCAACACAGTTAAAACAGCTGTTGCTTCAAACACACTTACTCACACACAAACATTTAGTTCGATCGGAGATTATACACTAATTGCATCGGCAACATTAAACAATACTGTTGTTTATGATACGATAAAAGTTTGTGTACCCGAACCTGTTACAAATCAGGCCCGACCAGCCGGACTATTGCCGGGAATCACTTACAATAGCAATACCAGTGTAACATTAATTCTTCATGCCCCCAATAAATCAAGTGTATTTCTGATTGGAGAGTTTAATGATTGGTCGCAATTAAATGCCTATCAACTGAAAAAAGATGGTGAGTATTGGTGGATTACACTTGATAATCTGACACCAGGAAAAATATACGGATTCCAATATTTAGTAGATGGAATTTTAAAAATAAGCGATCCATATACTGAAATGGTGCTTGACCCTTGGAATGATAAATGGATAAATGAAAATGGACTCATTTATCCGGACATGAAAGCATATCCGGAGGGCAAAACTGATGGTTTGGTTGCAACTTTTCAAACAGACAAACCAGCTTACAATTGGGAAGTTACAAATTTTAGTATGCCTTCGAAAGACAATATGGTGATTTACGAGCTACTTCTTCGCGATTTTACTACTCAAAAATCGCTTGAAGCTGCCATTACTAAACTGGATTATTTAAAAAATTTAGGGATAACAGCGATAGAATTGATGCCTGTTCAGGAATTTGATGGAAATAATAGCTGGGGATATAATCCGAACCATTATTTTGCTCCTGATAAAGCTTATGGGAATGCCAATATGTATAAAAAATTTATTGATGAATGTCATAAGCGTGGAATAGCCGTATTATTAGACATTGTGCTAAATCATGCTACCGGCACACACCCATTTGCTAAATTATACTGGAATAGTTCGACCAATCAAACCGCCTCGAATAACCCATGGTTTAATGTAACTGCAACACACCCTTACAGTGTATATCACGATTTCAATCACACATACAATGGCACTCGTGAATATTTCAAACGAATGGTACAGTATTGGCTAAACGAGTACAAAATTGATGGTTATCGACTTGATTTAACAAAAGGCTTAACACAAACTCAAAGCACTGAAGCTACAGCATCAAACTACGACCAATCGAGAATTGACAATATTACCGTATATTATGATGCTGCAAAAGCTGTAAAAAACGATGTCATGTTTATATTGGAACATTTTTGTAATAACGATGAAGAAACTGCTTTAGCCAATAAAGGCATGTACTTGTGGAGAAATGTGAACAATTCATTTTCGCAGGCTGCAATGGGATACCAATCGAATAGCGACTTTGGTGGATTAAATAGTATTCCGCGTCGTTGGGTGGGATACGCTGAAAGTCATGACGAAGAACGAAATTTCTACAAAGCAAAAACTTTTGGACAAGGCACCATTAAAACTGATTCTATTTATCGTGTAAAACGAATTCCATTGAGTTTCGCATTTTCCACACTTGTTCCCGGTCCAAAAATGATTTGGCAGTTTGGGGAACTAGGTTACGACTATTCAATTGACGCTTTAGGTGGGCGAACTAACCCGAAACCATCGGCATTTGGTTGGTTGAATCTTACTCATCGCAAAGATGCTTATGATGCTGTTTCAAAAATCGTTAGCTTACGCAAAATGTATCCTGCAGTGTTTAACGAAGGGATTTTTTCGTTACAAGCAGGGGCTGGTGACTGGGAGAGCGGTAAAAGAATTTCGATTACACATAATGATCTAAATTTAATAGTACTTGGAAATTTTAAAGCAACTGATAACATTACGGCATTCCCAAATTTCCCCAAAACCGGATCCTGGTACAATTTACTGACAGGTCAATTGTATTATGTTGGCTATGCTAATACCCCTATTGATGTAAAAGCAGGCGAAGTGCTGATTTTTACCGACAGGCAAATAAATTTTGCTAATGGAGTTGATAACACGAAAGAGGTACTTCAGTCCAAAGTTTATCCCACAACCACTACAGGTAAAGTTATTATAAACACTCCAAACGAAAATAACACCGTGAACGTATATAACGTGCAGGGAGGTAAAATAATGAGTGTAAGAAATAAATCAGAAATCAACATTGCTGATTTTACAAACGGAATGTATATGGTTGAAGTAATTTGTCAACAAGGAAAAGAAACGCATAAAATCATAAAAAACTAATTGGGTGTTTGTATGTTTTGGAAATACGCGTAGCGGGTTAAACTCCGTTACGCGTATTTTTTTGTAACTTTGCCGCTGAAATTGATGTGATGATGTGATGATGTGATGATGTGATGATGTGATGATGTGATGATGTGTTGATGTGGTGATGTGAAAATGAAGAAATAACGCACGAAGTGCAAATAACGCGAAGCAAATAACGGCGAAGCCCAACTAACGCACGAAGTGCAAAAAAAACGGCGAAGCCCAACTAACATAAAAACATGTATATCTACGAATTAGAACTGAAAGTGCGCGACTACGAATGCGACATACAAGGTGTGGTGAATAACTCGGTGTATCAGAATTATTTAGAACATACCCGTCATGAGTTTTTAGCAGCAAACAATGTAAGCTTTGCCGAATTGCACAACCGCGGTATCGATGCCATGGTGTCGAGTATCGAAATTGCGTATAAAACCCCTCTCCGCCCCGGCGATTCGTTTGTTTCAAAATTGTACGTGCAAAAGGAAGGCGTGCGCTATGTTTTTCATCAGGCCATTTACCGAAAAGCAGATAATAAGTTAGCCATCAAGGCTAAAGTGAATGCGGTAGTGGTTATTAATGGCAAGTTGGGCACATCGCTTCCTGAATTTGATAAATTGATTGAGTTAAAATAGTAATGAGTTTCAAGGTAAAAAGTGAACTGACAATCAAACTATTTTATAGAATTACTTGTTAGATGTCTAACTGATTTATAAAATAAAAACATTAAGATATAATAATTTGATTATGAACGAATTTTTAGAAACTGAAGAAAAAATTGTGCGGATGCTCCGAACGGTATACGACCCCGAAATTCCGGTAAATATTTACGATTTAGGACTAATTTATAAAATTGACATTCAGGAAAACGGACATCTTGATATTGACATGACACTGACAGCACCGAATTGTCCGGCAGTTGATTTTATTGTAGAAGACGTAAAAATGAAAGCCGGCAGCGTGGAAGGTATCAACAGCGTGGAAGTAAATATCGTATTTGAACCGGCGTGGGATAAAGAAATGATGAGCGAAGAAGCGAAGCTTGAATTGGGATTTTTGTAATCACCTCACCCTACCTCACCCTAACCCTACCTCACCCTAACCCTCTCCAATGGGAGAGGGAACAAGAGGAGAGGGAACATGCGAACAACAAACTTACTGCAAAATTTTTCATTTAAATAAAAAAAAACGGTGAAACAAATCAATGTTTCACCGTTTTTTTTTTATAAACTATTTACTATAAACTACTTAATCATCACCTTTTGCGAATAAGTTCCGGCTTGCGAAGTTATGGTTACAATGTAGATTTTTTGTTTTTCGATTGGTAACGTGACTAAACCATCCGAATTCAGATTGAACGAATTCACCAATTTACCTGTCAGGTCTGTAATTTTTATTTGCGCATCAACATTACCTGCCAATCTTTTGATAAACATATTATTATCAGCTGCATATACATTTACATTTGGCGTAGAAACACCACTACCAATCGGATTGGCGATGATACGGAAACGCAACACACTCGACGTTGTATTATTCGCAGTAAATGTATACGTAGAACCGCTTTCGGTAATATCCACAATTTTGTCTTCAATCATATCGTACAAATAGATGCTTGCGTATCTATTTTCGGTATTTTCGTGCTCGAAAGTCAGTTTATAATCGGTATCAGCTGTTGCTGCACGGAATTTCAAAACGGTATTATTCAAATCGTCAACTGCATCAATCTGATAATCGTTGTCCGATTCCGATGCAAAAAGACGTGCTTTTCCGGTTGCCGGATATACTTTAATACCATCATAACCATTGTCGAAAGTGCGGGTAAACTGGTCGGAAGCAAAAAGCCAAACTTTGTCGCCCGATGTTGGACCATCTACCGTTACAACTGTTGAAATTACATCTTCTTCGCTCACTTTCGCCTTTTGTTGTTTGCCCGGTGCACGCTGACGGTCGGTATTTCCCATTACTACTGAGCTGTAATTCAAATTCACATACGCATTGGTAGTTGAAGTTATTACTTTAGTCAACATAGAGCTCATAGAAGGCACCTGACGTGGAATACCTGCATATCCGGCTAAGTTTTTAGGGATAGAAATGTAACTACCCGGAATATCACCAATTTTTGTTGAACTGGCAGCCCAGGCATTAAATGTACCTGTATTGTAAAGATATACAGTAGCTTCCATATCACTTCCGAATTCAATCTGACGAATATCGATAGCCGCTGTGTACGGATTTGCAAATAATATTTGACCCGGATAGATAGCTCCTACCGTTTTTGGCAACTGACCCGAACTGAAATTACTATTCACCAATTCGCCGCTAAAGGTAATTGTGCGCTGGGTTTGGAAACAAAGTTCGTAGCCATAGAATGGATTTAACGTTGACGAATTTGTTAAATACTGCCAGTGATTAGCAGTAGTAGTTCCCGATTCTAATTTTTCGCGCACATATCCACCATAGAATGTAGGTAACGCACCAAGCGAACGCAATGGTATTCCAAAAAATTGCCAGTTATACTTGCTTCCCGATGGTTTTGATAAATCCCAGGTCGACTGCGAGAACATTTCTACCGATGCATTTACCGGACTATTCTGACCATTGAAGAAAATAAGTGATCCATTGGCAGCTGTTGACGAAGATTTAATAATTATTCCGCCCGTACCAGCCTGATTCGATACAACACCAAGCACAGTCATTGTGCGTGTTGTATTGATTTGTAGCTTTTTACCCGAATTTATTGTCAGATTATTATTTAAGGTAAAATCGGTATTCAAACTAACTCCCGCTGCATTATCAATCGTAAAATCGTAACCCTTATTATCTAAAAATACATTATTTTCGATAGTTTGAGCAGCAGTTCCGGCATAAACAAAACTTGTAAAGTAGGAATAAGCATCGAAACGACCGTTGACAGAACTAATGGTATTTAATAATTTCACTGTACCATAAAGCGTAACATTATTCGCATTATTAACTTCTAAATTATACACTTCGTTGTTGTAGAATGAACCCGATGGAACTGACTGCGCTGTTGCACCTGCAAATAATACTTTCGACGAAGCAGCTGTGGCATCTATCTGAGCACCATTTGTAAACTGCAATTCACCCTTAATAGTCAAGGTTTTACCATTAGTAACCACCCTGTATGTACCTTGAGCATTGATTATGTTCATTACCGAACGGTCGATATCCATGATACAATGACGAAGTGGAACGGGGTCGAATTCGATGGTTGCATCCTGTTCGGGCACGACATTTCCTGTCCAGTTTGAAGCTGTTCCCCAATCGGTAGTGTATGTACCCTTCCATTTATTTACATTGCGCTCCCATGCGCCCATGGTTGGCGCTGAAGATGGACGGGAATAAACGCCATAGTCGGTACTAATACCAGTTCCGGTAACGGCTGTAAGTGTAACGCCCACTTTATAATCGGTTGCAGTGGTTGAACCGGCACTCGTAAATGTCGGATTCAGGTTTAAACTATTGGCATCCTGACCGATATTTGATTGCATAGCTCCCAAAGTGGTATATACCGCACCTCCATATATACATAAAACTCCACCTGTTCCACTTGCAATATAATCGTTGTAATTCACAGTAAGTCCCGAAGTTCCGGCTGAAGAATAATTCATTGCTACATGTAAACCTGTTCCTGTAGTTCTTGTCCTCGCATTGACAAAAACATTGTTTCTGTAGTTTCGTGTACCTGTTGTAACACCCGAAAACATAGCATAAGATGATTTATCGCCAGCAGTAGTTCCCCCAATGTAAACTGTATTATAATAAACATTTGTAACCTGCGAAGTTCCGTTTATATCGTAAAAACCATAAATTACATTATTAGTAGAACTGCCAAGAGTGATAATATTATTCGAATAAGTTGTTACACCTGCTCCGGCAACTATACCATTTATAACACCACCGGCATTAGTTGTCGATAAACTATGTACAAAATTCCGACTTACCGAATTCGTTCCGGTAGTAGCAGCACGATAATAAATACCCGAAATGTATCCTGCAAAACTGGCGTAAGTATTACTTAAATTATACACAACATTATTTGAAACAGTACGATTTGCAAATTCGCCGCTAAAATTTATTCCAACAACAGGCATTTCGAAATTATTGGTGGTATTTGCATTGGCAATTGTCAGATTTCGAACTGTATTATTGCTTATTGTAGTAGAACTGCCATCCGATATATAAATACCGTTAATTCGTCCGCGTGTTGCTGCTGTTATATTAGTTGTTCCGTTGGTCATATTTGCAATTGTATTTTCATTAACAGTAATAGCTCCTGTACCGTCAGAATTAACACCATAAACTGTTTGTGCATTATTCGTTGACCCCGAACTTGCGTTTATGCTATTGGCAGTAACTGTACTTCCAATCGTATTTTTATTTATTGTAGTTGTTCCGGCAGTAGCTGTTTTGTTTATAACAGTAATATTAGTAGCATTTGTAGATGCATTGGCAGCAGTAATGGAGGCAATTGTATTATTTTCCACATTTACCGTTCCTGTGCTTGCTATATTAACACAATAAACAAAACTTCCACTTGTGGCATTGGTAATGGTTAGCGAACCTGTGCCGGTTGCAGCTCCGATTGTATTTCCGGTGGTTTTACCCACATTTACTGCTCCGGCAGCTACATTTATAGCTGTCCAGTTTGCATTTCCCGAATTGGCATAAGTAAAATTACGGATAATATTTCCATCAATATTACTTGCAATGGAAGTTCCGGCACTGATGTTTATTGCCTGAAATACATTGTTGTTGGCATTGGATTTTGTCCATGTTCCGGTAGCCAGCGGTGCATTTCCTCCAATATAATTATTCGAAATAAGATGATTGTTTCCATTGGCATCTTCTACGGTTATCACTTTATAGGTAGCTGCCGATGTAGGTGCAAAAGTGGTAGTTTCGTAAAAGCTATTGCCCGAAATAGTTGAAGCAGAGCTATATGGTTGAAAATTAATACCATTCGAATTACTTTCTTTACGGAAGAAATTGTAAATTTCATTCGAAAGTATTTTTGTTCCGCTGTTGTCGTAACCTATTGAACCATTAGACAATACCACATTTACAGGACGGTTGGCATCCGAAAGCGATGTAATTTTATTCGTTGTAATTACATTGTTATTGTTTCCCGAAAAAACGGTTGAAGTACCAATCAAAATAACAGCTGTCGATGTTCCGGTTGCTCCGCCTTTTACGTTGCAATAACGTATTGTATCGTTGGTTGCAGCTTGCCGGAAACGGAAAGTAGAAGTGCCGCTTGTATTCGAAGTACTATTATTGATAAATGAAAACTCATAAGCAGTTCCGCTACCATTAACGCGACCATCAAAAATCACATTATCAGCTCCATTCAAATCGACCAATGGTTCGGCCAGATTTCCGGTAACGGTAATACCACTGCGTGTAGGATAAATTAATATGCGTGAATAACTTGCAGTTCCTACTCCACTTGCATTCAATACTGCCGAAGCGGTTTCGGTTGTATTGCCACGGAATTTAATAATCATATTTCCGGTATAGGTTCCGGCATTTATCACATCAAAAGCACCTTTCAGTGTTGGGTAAGCGTTTTTATATTCGGTATCGTACCAAATTTCAACCGGATTAGCAAAAAACTCCCACGCTCCCATAGTAGGTGTAACACGATCCACATCTTCGAAGTCGGTTTGTATGGCAGCAATAGTATCGCCCTCTAACTGAACAGATGTTTGATAGTCAATTGGCAGTGTACCACCCAGATTAACAAGCTGAGGATCAATATCTTTACTATTTGCATCAAATCCGGTACCCGACTTCCATGCTGCAAATGTATTATAAGTAGTACCTGCCGAAATACCAAATTGCTGAGCAAACTGAAAATCGTTATAATTCATTGTAACATTGGTATTACAATTAAGATAAACGGCGTAATGCGAAATGGTTCCCGATGAATTTGTACGACCATCCCACAAAATATTATTGCGCAAATTTAAACTTGCCGGGCAATAAAGTGAACGAAACGAATAAGAATTTGAAGCACCGCTCTGCGCCACTCCCGAAAGATATACTGTATTATGATATACTTTTGCATTGTCATTTGTTCCTGTCCAGATTCCCCAAATAAAGCATCCGGTAGTAATGTTACTTCCCAGATATACAATATTGTTTGAAGCAATATAACTGCCATCGAACAATGAAATACCGTGCAGATACGACCCTGTTGATCCTGTAAGATAACCCGGCACCACAAATGTATGTACAAAATTCTTCGATACCACAGCCTCTACAGCATCAGGGCCATCGTAAAATATTCCATACAATTCAATTTTTCCGGTAGCTGTTGTTTCAATATTATTAACCGTATTTCCACTTAATGTTTGTGCATTTCCTGCCGTATTGCTAATAACAGAAATACCAACTATCGAAGCGTTTGCATAGTTAGTACCATTCGAAAGTCCGGTAGTCTCTAATTTGTATACTTTATTTCCTGTAACCGAATTGGCGCCATTGTTCGAAAAAATTCCTCTTGTGCGGGATGCCAGGGTGGTTTCAGTTGTTTTATTAATTAAATTAGCTACTGTATTATCCGAAATAGTAATATTTCCGGTTCCCAGATTATAAATTCCATACAAGATTTGGGAATTACCGGTGGCAGCCGAAGTAGCCTGAATACTATTTGTAGTAGAAAGACTACCAATCAGGTTATTCGAAATGGTAACCGAACCTGCTTCTGCTGTTTTGTGTATTCCGTAAAAATTAGTTGCATTTGTAGAAGCCGAAGCTGCTACCGTTATACTTCCGATTGTATTGTTCGAAACCGTAATATTTTGAGCAGATGCCACTGCTATTCCGTAAAAAGTAGCCCCCGTAGCTCCGGCAGTAAATGTAACAGAACCTGTTCCGGTTGCTTCACCTATTGTATTTCCGGTTGCTGTGCCAATATCGGCTTTTCCGCCCACCAGATTAATTCCATACCAGTTGGCAGCGCCCGAGTTAGCATAGCTGAAACCTTTAATCGTATTGTTCTGGACAATGTTTCCCGAATTTCCAAGATTCAGATAAATAGCATTGAAGGTATTGTTAAATGCATTTGTCTTGGTCCATGTTCCGGTTGCTTCGGCAGCATTACCTCCAATAAAATTACCAGAAACTGCAAAATCGGTAGCCGAAGTATTGTCGATTCGAATGGCTGAGTACTCCACCGAAGCAGTGGGAACGAACGATGTAGTTTGGTAAAAACTATTTCCTGTTATGCTGTAACCATTCGAGAAAGAAGACACCAGGATTCCGTTTGATGCTGTTCCTGCCGAAAGAAAATCGATAAAATTATTGTTACGAATAACGTTCTGATCGTTTGTATAACCCGAAGAACCGGCAGAATAAATCAAATTTATCGGACGATTTGACGATGAAACTGACGACAAATAGTTGTATTGAATAAAGTTATCATCATTTCCGTTTCCGGTGCTTGCCGTTGAAATATTGATTGTTCCCTGCGTTGTAGAAGTTCCAGCTCCTTTAATATTACAAAATTGAATGTAATTTGCTTCTGCCGAATTTATCAGCTCTATTGTACGCGCTGAATTTGCTGTTGAAGTATTCGAAATAGTAAGATTTGCCACACCTGTTTGATTGACGCGTCCATCAATGGTAACACTATCAGCGCCATTTAACTGAATTAAATTTCCGGCTATTGCACCCGAAATTGACAAATCTGCAACAGTCGGATACATCAATAATTTATTGTAACTTGCAGAACCGGTTCCGCTTGCATTAAGCACCGCCGAAGCAGTTTCGGTGGTATTACCCAGCAATTTTATATTTAAATTACCCGTATGAGTTCCGGCATTAATAGCATCAAAAGCAGCTTTCAGAGTCGTATAATACTGTTGCGTAGTTCCACCTGTGGCGTTCACTTCAACCGGAGGAAGACTGTATTCAATCCATGTATTGTTAGTTCCACTTTGTACTTCCTGCCATTTATTAAAATAACCCGCTGTACCGCTGTGAATACCTATATCAGCTCCGGTTGCGTAAACACCCGAATCATCTCTGAATTTAAGAACAATTTTATTCGATGTTTCATAAAAACTAACCTGTAAATCACCATAGCGAGTGTCATTTCTGTCAATCTCCATTTGGTAATATTCTATTGTAAAAATTCGATTTGGACTTGTGCCCGAAACATTCGAACGCACCCATCCTCCGCCATCACCTACTTTATTATCATAAACACCAAGAGCAATTATTTGCCCTAAACCTATACTATCACTAATCAAAGCATAATTTGTGGCTCTCGCTCCGGTTGTAACAGCAGTTCCATTCAATCGAATAAAACCATTGGTACAAACACTCAGGCTATTGGAAGTAGTGTAATTACTGTTGTAAAAACGGAAATTGAAAGGCCAGGAAATGTTTGCAGCCGCATCATTTCCGGATGTGATATTACTTCCAGCCGAACAGTCGATCCAGCTGTAGGTTGTACCCAGGGTGCCTGTAGCCGTTTGATAATTAAATGATTGTGCGAATGCATTGTTTATAAACAATGCAACAAGAAGAATAAGCAGAGCAAGCTTTGTATTGATGCTTTTGCGGTTAGTGGATAGATTTGTTTTCATATCAGGCAACTTTTTTATAGTTCAATTTAAATAATTCGATTGATAAATTTTCATACTTAAATAGTTCGTTTCAAACAGTTTACAAATATAGTTCATTTTTTGATAGATTATTCTTTGTTTGTAAGAAATATTCGATTTATTTCTATTAGTTTGTAATATTTTTTGCTACAACACAATTTAAATTACTTAATATCACATAACGCTTTAGCCAAATTAAATCTTAGATTAGAGAGTTAACAAAAATCAAGCCTACATAATTTAAGCATTATATATCAACACTTTAACCAATAAAAACACTGCACAAAGGATTCAATTACAAACAGAGATATTCGTTTTCGAAGAGATATTATAAATAAACAGGAGTATAAATAATAAAATAAATGGCTTGTAGTAAATCAATATAATTACTACAAGCCATCGATAAAGCGATGCCGGAAAAGCTAATTCAGTTGATGATTCAACTCAACTTCTTTTTTATTTATAAAAATATCGTTGTGATAATGTTCTAATTTTCGGAGCATGTAGGCAAGCATTCCCTTTTCAGCTTCGCTCAGATTACCTACAACTAACTGAGATACAGCGCCCATAGCAGGCAGCACTTTAATCAGCTCCATTCTGCCCTGTTGCGTAATTTTTACCCTTACGCTACGTTTGTCGGTATCATCGTTAAATTGCTCTAACATACCCATTTTCAACATTCGGTTAATAATTTCAGTACCGGAAGTTTTTTCCATTACCTGCTTCATTATCAGCTCTGTTTTGCTTAAGCTTTCGTGTGTCATTAGCGTAATGAGAAACGAAAACTCGTCAGCCGTATTAATTTTACTATCCCTGAGCGCCTTTTTTATGTAGCTTTTAGCATAGCGAAACAAAAGTACAATCAGAATAGAAATATCCGTATCCGGCCCTTCCTGCTCTGTTAATGCTTGGTCGTGCACCGAACCTCTGATTTCCGAGATCTTGATATTTTGAGGCTTATGTCGACTATTCAGAAAACCCAGAAAATCGGTAAAATTGACTTCGGTGCCTAAATTTTCTGTTTCATGCTCGTATAAACTCAGGTAATCAATCAATTCTTTTAAAATTGCTTTTGTTTTCATTGTTTGTATTTAATTTCTGCCCCAAACCCCTAAAGGGGCTTAAAGAGAAGACCATTCGGGACTAATTTACATCCCCTTTAGGGGCTTGGGGCGGTTTTGTGTATATAATCATTTACTTTGTGTGTTAATAATTATTTTAACATAGACGTTTCATCTTTTTGTGATAGTGCTATAAAAATCAGTTAAATTCGATTTTAGAATGAACTTTTTTGTACTTAATTTGTATTATACAATACATTTTCGTACCAAATTGTTCATTTTAAGCAATCATTTTATGCAATTATACCATCAAACTACTGTACAAACCGCAGCTTTAGTTACGAAAAACTACAGTAGCTCATTTTATTTATCAACGCTTTTGTTCGATAAAAAATCACGCGATGCCATTTTCGGCATTTACGGATTTGTGCGTTTTGCCGACGAAATTGTAGATACTTTTCACGGACACAACAAAGAACTATTGCTTCTGAAATTTGAACAGGATCTGCAACAGGCTTTAACCGACAGAATAAGTTTGAACCCGATACTTAATGCTTTTCAAATTACTGTAAATGAATACAATATACCTTACGAATACATTGATGCTTTTTTGAAAAGCATGAAAATGGATTTAAGCAAAAAAGTGTATCACACCAAAAGTGAAACCGAGGAATACGTGTATGGTTCGGCAAATGTGGTTGGACTTATGTGTCTGAAAGTGTTTTGTTACAACAAACCCGAATTGTTTGACAAATTGGTTCGGCCGGCTGAAATGCTGGGTTCTGCTTTTCAGAAAGTAAATTTCCTGCGCGACCTGAAAGCTGATACCGAAGGGCTTGACCGAACGTATTTCAGTAATTTCGACCGGAATAATTTTAGTGAATCCATAAAGGCCGACCTGATACGTGAAATTGAAAATGAGTTTGCAATTGCCTATCAGGGTATCAAACAATTGCCCGGACGCTCCCGGTTAGCTGTTCTTACAGCCTACACATATTACCTTACGTTGCTCCGAAAAATTAAACAAACAGAAGCAGCTTCGATTCTCCGAAATAGAATTCGCATTTCGAACAGTCGGAAACTTACGCTTATGGCCAAAGCAGCCGTACAATACAAACTGAATCTCTTATAAAAAATATGATTGAAAATGTAGTAATTCTGGTTGATGAAAACGACCAGCCAACCGGAACGATGGAAAAAATGGAAGCACACCGCCGCGCGGTACTTCACAGAGCTATATCCGTATTTATTTTTAACGACAAAGGCGAATGGCTGCTCCAACAGCGCACTTTCGATAAATACCACTCCAAAGGGCTGTGGACCAATACATCGTGCAGTCATCCGTTTCCGGGCGAAAATTCGATAACAGCGGCCAATCGCCGTCTGCACGAAGAAATGGGCATGCAGGCCGATTTGAAAGAAATTTTCAGTTTTACCTACAAACAGGAACTCGAAAACGGACTTACCGAACATGAATTCGACCATGTGTTTATCGGCTTCAGCAACGAAATGCCAAAACCAAATCCCGACGAGGTAATGGATTACAAATACATAAGCACGAATGAATTGTTGCAAGATGTGAAGCTTAATCCCGAAAGTTATACAGTGTGGTTTAAATTAATTTTAGAACGCGTAGCTCAACAAATTTGAATTAATATTTATGATAAATGTCATTAAATCAATTCAAAATAATCCGCAGCATGTAAGTGGATTTCTGAAAATATTCTACATTGTTGGAATTATTGGTATTTTCATTGAACCTAGCTCTGCATTATTTATTTCACTCACACCATTGGCATTAATTCTAAGTTTTGGATTATTGCTGTTTTTTCATCCAACATTCGACCTCAATACAATAGGGACGTTTTTATTAATTGCTGTTTTTGGCTTTATAACAGAAGAACGGGGCGTAAATACCGGATTGATTTTTGGCAATTATAGCTATGGCGAAACCTTAGGGTTAAAATTCAACAACACACCTTTAATTATCGGATTAAACTGGCTCTTAATGACTTATATCACAGCTTCAGTAGTAGATTTATTTGAAATCCGCACCGTATTTAAAATTATTGCAGCCTCAACATTAATGGTGATTTACGATTTAGTATTGGAACAGGTAGCCCCGCTAATGGATATGTGGAGCTGGCAAAACAATGCCGTTCCCGTTCAGAATTACATAGCGTGGTTTGTCGTTTCGCTGGTATTTCACACAATTTTTAAGCTGCGAAAAATTGATACGTATAACCCCATTGCAGCCTCGGTGCTAATTATTCAGTTTGTGTTTTTTATAACGCTTTTACTTTTTATGTAGAACAATATGATACGCGCAAAACACAACCCATTCGTAGTTCTGTTTTTCAGACTCTTTACATATCTGAAAATGCGGCAAAGTTTTCATGCTGTAAAAACAATGGGGAATGTTGATGTGCAAAATAAATCAGTACTACTCATTGCCAATCATACCGGTTGGTGGGATGGCTTTTGGGCCTTGTTTTTAAGTACACATTTTTTCAAAAAAAAATATCACTTTATGATGCTTGAACCCGAACTTCGCAAACGCTGGCTTTTCAGTTATTCCGGAGGCTTTTCGGTGGCTCATGGGTCCCGAAGCAGCATCGAAAGTCTAAACTATTCGGCTGATCTACTTCAAAATAGCAACAATTTGGTTCTACTATTTCCGCAGGGAAAAATGCATTCTATTTACAACGATAATCTTAAATTTGAGCGTGGTGTGGAGTATATTTTGAAAAAAAGTGAAGCCAAACCTGCCATTGTATTTCTGGCAACTTTAGTAGATTTTTTCGAAAATCCGAAACCCGTAGTCTATTTTTATATCGACGAATATAAGGGCGAAAACACTGATGTTAAAAGCATTGAAACAGCTTACAATGGTTTTATAAAAAGCAAAATTGAACTACATAAACAGATGTATAAATGATGGAAGTTTTAGCGTGGGCGATAATGGGTTTTGGATTTTTGCAACTGATAATTGCATTTATCAATACGGTTTTTCAGGCAATATTAGGCGCTGAGTCGCAAAGCGGCGATTTGGTTTCGGTACTTATTCCTGCCCGAAACGAAGAACACAACATTCTGAAACTGCTTACGGATTTACAATATCAAAGCTACAAAAACATTGAAATACTTGTTTTCGATGATCAATCGACCGACCGTACAGCATCGCTCGTTACCGAAATGGCAAAATACGACTCCCGGATTCGACTTATTCAGTCCACTGGATTGCCCGAAGGGTGGCTTGGTAAAAATTATGCCTGTTATAACTTAGCGCAAAATGCCTCTGGTAAATATTTGCTTTTTTTGGATGCCGATGTGCGTGTGGAACAAGCTTTAATTGCTAAAACCATTGCTTTTGCTCAAAAACAGAAAACAGGTCTTTTATCCATTTTCCCGACACAAAAGATGGTTAGTTTGGGCGAAAAAACAGTGGTTCCAATCATGAATTACATTTTGCTCACGCTATTGCCTTTACCCTTGGTGCTTCGTTCCAAATTTCCGTCGCTTGCGGCTGCCAACGGACAATTTATGCTTTTCAATGCAGAAATATATCATAAAGTTCAGCCGCACGAGTTGCTGAAAGCCGAAAAAGTAGAAGACATCCGAACCGCACAACTATTTAAAAAACAGAGACATAAAGTGGCCTGCATGAGTAAGAGCGAAGCTATTAGCTGCCGCATGTATACAAATTACAAAGAAAGTATTGAAGGATTTTCGAAAAATATAGCTTTGTTTTTTGGCAATTCCTACATGTTGGCGTTGGTATTCTGGCTGATTACTACTTTTGGATTTGTAGTGGTTTTGATGGTGCTGCCATTAAAATATTTTATCCTGCTCAATGTGGTGGCTATTGTAACACGGGTTTTTGTTTCGATTGCAAGCAATCAGAAAAGCCTGCAAAATCTGATTTTGCTGATTCCGCAGCAGCTCAATATTGGAGTAATTTTATTAAAATCAATTATAAATAAAAAAAATAACGCATATCAGTGGAAAGGAAGAGTTGTAAGATAACAATGTAAACCTCACCCCTAACCCCTCTCCTTGAGGAGAGGGGAAAAGAAAAAAAATAAACCAATGAATAAACCCAAAACAGTACTCGTAGTTGGCGCCGGACTTGGCGGCATTACTACCGCTTTACGCTTAGCCAAAAAAGGCTACAAAGTGGAAATTCTGGAAAAGAACGAACAGGCCGGCGGGCGATTAAATCAGGTTAAAAAAGATGGTTTTACCTTCGATTCAGGACCGAGTTTTTTCAGCATGTCGTACGAATTTAAGCAATTTGCCGACGAATGTGGCATTCAGATTCCATTTAAGTTTGTTGAACTCGACCCGCTCTACACCGTGAATTTCAGCGGAAGTAGTAAAACCTATTTTCTGCACAAAGATTTGGATAAGTTAGCCGCTCAGTTTGCTGATGAAGAGCCGGATTTTAAAGAAAAGATGGCGCGCTACCTGAAAAAATCAGGTACTTTGTACAACGATACAGTCGACAAGGTAATAAAAACCAATTTCGATACGGTAATTGGCTATCTTATTTCATTAGCTCAGGTAAACCCTGCCCATATTCCGCAACTTTTTCAAACATTCTGGCAACATGTTCAGAAATATTTCAACTCGAAAGAAGCGCAACAAATCATTTCGCTGATTGCATTTTTCTTAGGCCGTACACCTTTCGACACTTCGGCCATTTATTCCTTGCTTTCGCATATCGAATTCAAACACGATGGCTATTACAATGTAGAAGGTGGCATGTACAAAATTGTGGAAGGCATTGTGAATGAATTAGATAAAGCCGGAGTGAAATTTACCTACAACACTGAAATTGTTGATTTCGAAAGCAATGGCAACAAAATAAGTTCGGTAACCGACAAAACAGGTAAAAAATGGACAGCCGATGCTATTTTGATAAATGCGGATGCAGCTTTGTTCAGAGGTCGTGTGCTGAAACGCGAAAAATACAGCGAAGAAAATCTGCTGAAAATGAACTGGACAATGGGTTATCTCACTTTTTACATTGGTGTAAACAAGAAATTGCCGCAGGTAAATCATCACAATTATTTCCTGGGTAATAATTTTGAGGAATATTCCAATAAATTAGAACAGCACCCCGATACACTCGAAAAACCATATTACTACGTGAATGTGGTTTCGAAACACAATCCGGAATGTGCGCCCGAAGGTTGCGAAAGTTTGTTTTTCGTGTGCCCCGTTCCCAACCTCATCTACAAACCTGATTGGGAGGATAAAGACAAAATTGTGGACAGCATTCTTGAAGATTTTGGCAAACGAATAGGTATGGACATAATGCCCGACATTGTTTCGCGTACCATTTATACGCCTAAGGAATGGCAAAACCGCTTTAATCTGTTTATGGGTAGCGGCTTAGGTTTGTCGCACAACCTGATGCAAATTGGCGCTTTCCGCCCTTCGAACAAAGACGAGAAATTCAAAAATCTGTTCTACGTAGGCGCTTCCACAGCTCCCGGAGCCGGATTGCCTATGGCAGTTATCAGTTCGAGATTGGCGTATGAAAGAGTAAGTAAGTATTTGGGATAACAACCCGAAACTATCTGAAAATAAAAAAGAACGCTAATAACGCAAGTTAACCCAAGTGAGGGCGCGACTTTGAGTCGCACTCTCACTATTGATTTTTTTAATTCCCGAAATATTGCAGTATTTACATCTTTTATTAAAAAAATATCTCTATTTTTGCGAATAGAAAATTCGCAGTTATTTCAAACCAAAGTTCTTGATATGTCTGAAAATTTACAAATACAACCCATAAATATTATTAGCAAAATACACAGCATTCGAGATCAGAAAGTAATGCTTGATTTTGACTTGGCAGAAATATACGGTGTACAAACAAAGGTATTGAACCAAGCAGTAAAACGTAATATAGCTCGATTCCCCGAAGACTTTATGTTTCAACTTAACAAAGAAGAAATCGAAAACTTGAGGTCACAATTTGTGACCTCAAGTTGGGGAGGAAGTCGTTATATGCCTTATGCATTTACAGAACAAGGTGTTGCAATGCTTGCAAGTGTTTTAAAAAGTGAAACGGCCATTCAAGTCAACATTGGGATAGTTCGAGCATTTGTAGCTATCAGACAATCTTTACTTTTAAAGCCAAGTGATAAAGTTACTGAACTACAAACCGAACTCCACCAACTCAAAGCCTATATCGAAGAAGTTTTTACCGACTACAACGATATAAACGAAGATACACGAATACAGATTGAACTCATTAACCAATCGTTAGCAGAACTCCACACCGACAAAAAGCGGATTGAGAAACCACGAAATAGAATTGGGTTTGTAACCGAATAGTTTTAAGCCTTAGTGAGGGCGCGACTCTAAGTCGCACTCTCACTGAGTTGGTGTATTTTATCCCTAAAATTCGTCGTTTAGCCCTGCTTGTTATCCATTACAGCAAAACAAACCAGCCCGAAAAAGTGGAAGAAACACTCCAATTTATTCCGTGTACCATTCGGCCTGAAGTTGAAAACTGCAATTCGTTCTGTGTTATGAAATTTTGCCAACTTGTTTACATGCTGCACGATGCCTATCCCATAAAGCGATATTTAGAAATCTACGATGCCTCTGTTTCCGTAAATTACCACCATATATTTTCCAAACGCAACCTGAATGTGCTTAAAATATACCGCGCATTCGTGGCAGCTTCCGATGGCGACATAGCGCAAGCACAATCCATACTCGATAGCTACAACCCACTCTACATAATACCCGAACACAAACAGATCAACGAAACGCATTTCCGCTCCGTACAACGCTACATTGCCCGCCAGGCTGATAAACTGATAAATACTGGAAAAACTTAGTTAATTATTCAATCAAGGATAATTCTCTTTAACGCCCGTAAAGTCAGGAAATACAAAAACAAGCATATAGTGGTACGGATTTAATGCCATTTTCGAATCCATAATTTTTGGTTGATAAACGAATTGAATATGCCGGATGGTACAACGATATAAATTGTTGCAAACTCTTTGACCGTACATTTTCCGACGATTTTACTTCTACCGGAATGCATTCACCGGCTTTGGTTTGAATTACAAAATCAACTTCTGCCTTTCCTTCCGACTCCCAATAATTGCAATTTAAACCATTACTCAACAACATATTGGCTACGTAATTTTCTGTTAAAGCTCCTTTGAAAAAGTTTAAATGATCGTTGTCGGCTAAAATCACTTGTGCAGCAATTCCCAATTTTGAAGATAGTAAACCTACATCACCCATATAAATTTTAAAAAAAGCAGGCTCACTAAAAGCCGAAAGCGGATAATGACCTTGATGTATGCGGACACATTTACTTACTATGCCCGACGCACACAACCAATCAATAGCAGTTTCATACTGATTGCTTCGTGCACCAGATTTGATAAATTTATACTGAAATTTTTTATTCTCCTTTGCCAATTGTGTAGGAACAGAATTGTATGCGGCCATTATTTTTACAGTATCGGTGGGCTGTGAGTATTTGGCCATATCGGCTATATAAGCATCAACAATGCCACGCTGAGCAGTAGCCACCTCGTCGAAATTTCCTGAATTCATATAGGTATTTATAATCTGAGGCATACCACCTAAACATAAATAAAGCCTATATTGAGCCAAAAAATGAGCATGAAGCGAACAACTAATATTTTCACGATAACAATCTCTGATTATTCCTGTAGCATCTTTGCCCGAAACTGCCCACAAAAACTCCTCAAAATCCAATGGATAAAGCGTTTTAATGCTCACCTTGCCTACCGGAAACGAATATTGTTCGCGATGCAATGCCACGCCTAATAAACTTCCTGCCGCTATAATATGATAGTCGGGACTTTCCTCACTAAAATATTTGAGGGAGGTAAGCGCTCGTTCGCATGCTTGAATTTCATCGAAAAAAAGCAATGTTGTGTGTTTATATATTTTGACTCCCATCATCACCGATAATTCCAATAAAATACGAGCAGGCGATAAATCATTATCAAAAATAGTCCGAAGTCTATTATTTGCTTCAAAATTTAAATACACAAAATCACTATAATGCTCATTTGCAAACTTTTTAATTATATATGTTTTACCAACCTGCCTTGCACCATGCATAATTAAAGGCTGGCGCGATGTGGAATTTTTCCATGAAAGCAGTTCTTGTTCTATTTTACGTTCCATAAAGTGTATATATTTATACATTATACGTTCTTAAAAATGCAAATATAATACATTTATTAAAATATATACGTATAACAGTAGGTTTTTCCCGGAAAAAATAACTCCCAAATGATGATATACGGCAAAACTACATTAATTGTACGATATGTTAAGCGTAACCTTACACAAATCGTAACACAACATACCTGTATATTTATACATTTTATTGTATATGAACATATTTGAACAAATATCCAAAAACAGCCAAAACAAACAAATACTTGTATTATAGCCATATAAAATAATTTCGACAGTAAATATTTTTTTCGCAAAGGCTTTATAAGAACATATATGAACAAGTTTCTTATCCTATTAAATCTATATATTTGCAACGGACGTTTTTACCCAAAAACACAAAGAGGGATATTTCACAAAAACAACCAATCCTACTGCCAATAAAATCGTACACTGAAAGTACGAACAACATAGTTTACTGTTAATTTTCTAACTGTTTGTTTTTTTTAATTGCACCGGCATCTTAAAAGTTTTTTTTGAGATGCCGGTGCTAAAAAATACAATCAACAATTCAAACCAATTAACAAACTGAACACAGAATAGAATTCATTATGTTTTTACAACGATTTATTAAATATTATTACTATTTTTGCAAATCAACGAATTTCAACACCGATTGTAGCGACAATCCGTTGAATACTCTTTTTATTTATAAAATTAACGAAAAGCGTTTAAGATATTATTCTTGTTCTAGAAATCGGCAAAATTTCAACAAACCCAAGAGTAATAGCGATAGCACTCACGACTGCAAAAACAGGCGTGGGGCTGTTGTCTATTTGGGATGTAGGTGTTTGGCGATACCTTGAAACAGATAGATTTAAAAATACTCACGCTTTTTTTCTCTAATACTGAATTAAAGGAACCGTATAGAAACTATATTCATTTTATAATGAATTTGGCAAAATAAATATTAAACATTAAATGAGATCTTATGAAACTAACCGATTATTTCAAAGAATATCAGACCAAACGAAATACATGTTTGGATGAAAATCAATTCTCTTCAGTACTAATGATGTACCCTTCAATACTTGTTGCAACAGCTGATGGTGATTTTGATGTTTTAGAAAAGCAAAATCTTGCTGAATCAGTTAAAGAAGCAGCAGAAGGCAATATTCTAGTTACATGCGAAATGTATTCAGAACTATCTTATCTTATTACAGCGGACAATAGTGTTAAGAAACAAGCATTGACATGTATCAAAGAAGAGATTATTGATAAACCTGAGATAAAAATTATGATTTTGGAACTTATGATAGCAATGGCAGAGGCTTCAGAAGGTGTTTCTGATGTTGAAGCAAAGAAAATTTCCGAGTTAAAAAAAGAATTATTAATCAATTAAATTTTAAAGTCATGGCTACAAACTTGAATTTAAACAACAATCAGCTCCCTCCGTTTATTGCTTTTGGTGCATTTGAAGAATCAAAAGAAATAACATCAACAAAAAATGAGACAAGTTATTATGATTATAATTCACAAAAAACAATCTATCCTTTTTTCTGTGGTTCAGACAAGAAGGTTACGAAGTCAGCAAAGAATGTAGGAAGTTTTCTTTTCCCAAAATACAAAAATCAAGTTGACGACGCAAAAGAAAAATAGTTTAAACTTTCAGTTGCTATTTGATTTAAACACATTCTAATACAACAAAAACACATAATAGTGCTATTAATTATTACAAATGAAGCGGATATTCATCCTAATACAGTCATTGACTTATTAAATGCTCAAGGATTGCCGTTTTTTCGATTTAATACAGATAAAATATTGACAGATTATGACGTATTATATGAAATTTCAAACGATATTACCTTCTTTGAAATAAAATATAAGGATTATGACAAATCAATTAATAGTGACCAAATAACTTGTGTTTGGGAGAGAAGACCAATGGAACCTTTGGCAACCTTTGATCATTATGATAACGAAGATATTAAAAAGGTTATATTAGAGGAGGCTGACGGATTTATTAAATTTTTCAGATACTCTCTTTCTAATGTTTTTTGGTTAGGTCACCCAATAATTGAAAGACAGGCAGGCAGCAAAATATTACAAAAAAATATTGCAAAAAGTATTGGATTCAAAATTCCTGATACAATTTTCTCAAATCAATTCACCAGTTTAAAAATATTTGAAAATAAATATGTTGCAATCAAACCAATATCTTCTTTTGATATTGAAGCGAATGGTGGTAGCATCGTTTTCTATACAAGAAAAAAACATTATTCTGATATAATGAATAATGGTGAAATTTCATTCAGGAATAACATTAATTTTTTAGAAGAATACATTGAAAAAGATTTTGAATTAAGAGTAACAGTTATCAAAGATGAATGTTTTTCCGCAAAAATTGAAAGTCAAAAACTAGACACTGAAAAGGGAGCTATTGATTGGAGACAAGGTTATGACAATGGGATTTCTTTCACAAAAACAGAAATCCCTAAAGAAATAGAAATTAAATGTTTTTCATTCCTAGAATATTTTAACTTAAACTTTGGTTGTTTTGATTTTATTGTAGACAAAAAAAACAATTATATCTTTTTAGAATGTAACACGAATGGTCAATGGATGTGGTTAGAAGAAGAAGCAAAATTGCCTATTTCTGCTAAAATTACTCAAATATTTGAGGATGAAATTAAAAAAAAAATATAAAATACGAAACAACATAAAAGCCATAAAGGTTTATCACAATGAATTAAGTATTAGTTATTGTGACAATTATCTTATAGACATTGAAAAGCATTTCTCAACTGAAGATAATATAAAGAGTTTTCCACCAAATGGCAAACTTGATTTATCTGAGCTAGATTATTTTTTTTACATCTTTCACAATAACACAGTTGTAGGATTCTATCGGATAACTGATTTGTTTTTTAAAGATATAATTGAATTACATGGAAGCTTCAACAAGCATGATACATTTTTAATAAGATCCTACTTTGAATTAACGAGAATTTTCGTATCAAAAATCTTTGCTTTATATCCAAGCAAGAAAATTCAAACTACTGTAAAGTCAAGCAATAGTAGTGTAATTAAATTTCTCAAGTATTTAAACTTTATAAGAATTGGTGTAGATAGAAAGAATAGAGATTTTCTAATTTTCGAAAAACCATTTGACATGAAAGTCAAAATAATTAAGAGTCAACCCAAATCAGATATTTATGATACAGACAAATATATCTATTTAGAAGATGGGGAAAGTAAATTTGATTATGATGATAAATGTTTTTTAGAAAATAAATCATATGATAATAATCACAGAATCATAAGAATTACAAACTTTTATGAAGAAAACAATCGAAAAAAAGCAAAATCAATATATAGGAAAGCAATTTCTGGAAATAGAAATATTAAATTAGGGTCAACTAAAAAAAACGAAATCGGACTTCTAAGAAAAGACTTGATTTTTTTAGACTCTCCACATACTGTCAATGCAAACTTAAAGATTTCGAAAGATGTTTTTTGCTTCTTTGCATTTTACATATATAATCCTAATTACGCTACAAGAATATCTCTAATATCACTTTTATTAGGAATATTATCATTAATCTTAGCAATGTTGAGTATTTATTATTAAAGTTTTTATTTATAAACGTTTGTATTAGATTGTCTTAAATGTCGGAGTACGTAGTTTCTTTAACAATTTAATCATTTCTTAATTTTTTAGATATAACACCAAAGCCAGATTAAATATATATTGATGGCTTTATGTAGGATTTATTATCATTAACTCAGAGATAAAAAATATACAAAGGAAAATTCACTCGCAAGTCAATATATTTCTTGTTTTAAATACATTTAAAACACAAACTAGTTTAAAATGATAACACAATTCACAACACCAACAATTGAAGCACTGGATTATTATGTTTATGCTTTGGTTGACCCTCGCGACAACAGAATTTTTTATATTGGGAAAGGATTGGGAAACAGAGTTTTTCAACACATAGCCTGTGCCATAAACGATGATTCAATTAGCGAAAAATTAGATACTATTCGTGAAATAAATAGTGAAGGTCTATCTGTCAAACACTTTATTGTTCGACATGGATTGGATGAAGATGTTGCATTTACTGTTGAATCGGTTTTAATTGATATGCTTTCGTATTCGAACTTCTCAAATATCAGAAGTATATCCAATATAGTGAGTGGTCATCATCAATGGGACAAGGGTATCAAAACTGTTGAAGAAATTGAAGGTTTATACGCATGTGAACAACTGAACATAGATGATTTCATGCACAATGTACTTACAATTAACATCAATGGAACATACAATATAAAAAATGAACGACATCCGAATATTTACGAAGCAACACGAAAAAGTTGGGTGTTAAGTGAACAAAAACTGAATGACATTGAATTTGTGCTCAGCGAATACAGAGGAGTAGTCAGAGCTATTTTCAAGCCTACAAAATGGATAAAGGATGGTAAGCGCTTTATGTTCGAAGGTTATGAAGTTACTGAAAATGAAATTACAATTTTATATCTCAATAAACTTGTCCCTGAGAAACAAAAAGGGATGGCAAATCCAGTGAGATATTTTTACAAAAAACAATTATGAGCATTTCAAACATTATTGATAAACCTCGCAAAGCAGGAGCAGCCGATTTACTTGGAATAGACAACTATACCGAAGCATTAATACAATTTATTCAAAACTGCGAAATGCCAACTACGCTTGCCATACAGGGCGAATGGGGAAGTGGCAAAACATCGCTTTTGAATCAAATTCGATATCAACTTTGCGAAGATGATACTTATTCACTTGAAGTGAATAAAACAAAACCCTTCTATGGCATTTGGGTAAATACATGGCAGTACTCGCTAATGAAAACTAAAGAGGAAACCATGATAGGTATCATTAAAGGCTTAACCACTGAAATACTTAAAATTGTAAACCGCAAACACAAGACTAAAACTCAAGACACACTGAATAAGGTAGCCGGAATTTTTGGAAAAATTGCAGCTGCCGGCGCCAAAGCAGCCGTAAATACAATAGGTATCGATGGAGATTCTTTGGTTGATAATTTATTAGCAGGTAGCGAAGATAGTGGTGGTACATTGCTTACATTCAAAAAAACGTTGGAAGAAGCCATAGCAAAATGTTTAGAGGAAGACAAAGCTGCAAATAATAACAATAAAGGTTTTATCTTTTTTATAGACGACCTCGACCGCATTGATCCACCTATGGCTGTTGAAATTTTGGAACTAATCAAAAATATTTTTGAAGTTGAAAATTGTATTTTTGTACTGGCTATTGACTACGAGGTAGTTGTGAAAGGATTGATTCCGAAATTCGGACCACTCACTGAAAAAAATGAACGCGAATTTCGTTCATTTTTCGATAAAATTATTCAGTTACCGTTTTCGATGCCTGTAAGCAATTATGATGTTAGCAAATTCTTGTTGGATTCACTCACGCAAATTGGTTATATTGAAGACAAAAAGGTAAGCGATGATGTAAAGGAACACCTTGCAGAATTAGCATTACTATCGATTGGTACCAATCCACGTGGGCTAAAAAGATTGATAAACACCTTGTCGCTCTTGCAAATTATTCGAACTAACAATAAAGAAAAAAACGCAGCGCCAGAACATGAACTACTACTAAACTTTGCATTGGTGTGCGTGCAAGTTGCTTATCCAAAATTGTATTCGTTTTTACTTCAAGAACCAAACTTTAAAGAATGGAATGATCAAACAGCCCGAAAAATGCATTTACCCGAAATTTCAGAAGCTCAGTATGCAATAATTGAAGGTACAGATGAATTTGACGAAGAATGGGAAAAAGTTCTTTTCCGAAAATGTCAGCAAGATCCGTATTTGGCAGTTAAGGTATTCAATATTTCAAAATTCTTTAATTTGATTATCGAAATTGTGCCAGACAATAATTTTGGTGATGAAATTTCACGGGTTCTTGGATTTAGTGCAGTTACAAGTGTTGATTTGGCTTTGACACCCAAACCTCAAAAATTTACTAAAGTAAGATTTGACTCTTGGAGCGAATTTGAAAAATTGCAAAAAGAAAAAAACAGAGTTGCTAGTATTCCTATGCTAAAAGAAGTTCATGATTATATGTTGGATAGATTCAAAGATAATGTTTATATAAGTTATGGTCCAGAGCTTTTTACGATAAATGTAAAAGAACCTAATTCCAAAGCAGCAGTATTAATTGCATATTTCAAGCCAGGCAAGTCAAAAATAACGATAGATATTGCTAAAGCTGGTGAATTTGAAAGACAACTATTTAATCAAGTAGACGCATTTACATTTGAGATTAAAGCTGCTTTAGACAAAAAATACAATTTCCTTTCTATCAATAAAATATAACTACTATGGCAAGTAAAAAATTTGGTTTATCATTCTCTTTGAGCCGCCTTGTTGGTTTGGCAGGATTAAAAAACAAAATTGCAAGCAAAACGGGCATACCAACAACCAAAGGTGGAATTGAACGAAAGATAGGTAGAAGTATTGTTAGGGGTATTTTTAAGAAATGGTAAATAAATAGATATTGTTTATAAAAATTCACCCTATGAAGTATCTTTATTTACTTCTACCTCTGCTTTTCAGTGCTTGTAGCACAAGCACTGAAAAATCTTTCAATTTTGACGAGAGTAAAACAATTGTAGATTTATTATCTTTGCCCGGTTACGAATCGCTAAATAAAGACGAACAATACAAAACCTATATTTCGGATTATTTCGAATCGAGGATGAATTTTTACAAAAAGAATCCTGAGTTAATAGCTCTAATGTCGTATTCGCCTGAAGTAGAGCAGAATGAATACACAAGCAACATGACTAAAAATGAAAATGCAATGGAGGCAGTTTCGATGTTACCGGAAATGGGCAAATGGTTCGGAAAAGGTATTTTAGCAACTCCCGGATTTATAAAAGATGGGGTAAAAATGGTGATGCTTGATAAAAAAAAGGAAAAACTACACGCCGGTTTTTCAGACGAGAAAAAAGCAAAAGCCAAAAAGATTGAAAAGCAGGTGGATAAAATTATTGCGTATTACAATTGTTTTTTCGATAATGAAGTTCATGCAAAAATACCCTACAAATACCTAAAGCCTTCGCTAAAAGAAGATACGGAAGTAATGAAACTTATTGAGCAACTGTTTATTAGTGCGGATAGATTTTTCGTTGCAAGCATGGAGGTTAAAACAAAAGTCGCACTAAATTATTATTTATCCGAAAATCAGGAATCCGAAAATTACAAAGAAATAGTTGATTATGCTATATCGATTTTTTCATCGGGTGGAATTGGAAAAGTCAATATCGACACTCCCTTGTTAAACGATTATTTTAATTCGTTAAACGACTTATCAAAATCAATTCAAAAACTTGAAAATGCAAAGTTCAATACTTCCATCGAGGATTGGAGCGTTACCAAACGAGCCAGTTATGAATTTTCAATCAAAAACATAAAAGAGAAAACATTAAAAGAAATAAAATCGATCAATAAGTTTGACGGTTTAAAATGAAATTTATATTCTCCTCGCGAGCGTATCAACACTTTAGCTCCCACTTTGCAAATTCTCAAACACAATACGGCTGAATTTCAAAAATTTGAAGTTCAGCCGTATTATTTTTACCAAACAATATTTTGGCAAGTATTGTTATTTCATTAGAAAAAATTTAGAAAACAATTGTTTTAATAATGCTTAATTGTGTTTGCTTTTTTGTAAACTTTTTTCACGAAAAGACACTTGGATAAATTATGTGGATATTTGGTTTAAAATTAGAAAATTGATTGTATATTTGCATCTCAATTTATCATTAATTATAATTATGGGACAAGTAACTGGAATAAAAATAGAAAGGAATATAAAAGGTTTTCCAATTTTTGCGCATGTTGATTTACGCAAAAATCAGGAAGTATATAACTATTTTATTGAAAAAGGCGTTATTACTATTCCTGATATTCCTAATAAAGTAACACGTAAAGCAATAAGTCAGGCTAAAAACGGAATAGGTTTAAAAAAATTCAAATCTACAGATGAATTATTTAAACACTGGGATAATGAATTATAATATTAAAGAAACAACTCAGTTTTCAAAAGACCTAAAAGAATTAATCCGAAATGGTTTTGATATTGCCGATTTAAAACAAACTGTTCAAATTCTTATCGAAACAGGAACATTGCCGGATGAATTTAAAACACATACATTAGAAAGGGATTTTTCATTTATATACGACTCTCATTTGGATGTTGATATGATTTTATTGTGGCGCAAATCACATAATACAATTACACTTGTGAGAATTGGTACTCATTCCGATTTATTCTAAATATCTGCTTCTCGTAGACCGTAACTGTTCGTAATTTTTTTAACTACGGACTTTAGAAAGCAAGTCTCCTTACTTCCAAAATAAAATTCACGGCTGAATTTCAAATTATTGAAGTTCAGCTGACTTTTTTTCACCAAACACTATTTCAGCGCGTTTTGTTATTTACTCGAAAAAAAAGTAGCCTAAACAGCTACTTCTCCTTTTATATGTGGGTGAGGATCGTAATTTATCAATTCGAAATCGTCGAACTTGAAATCGAAAATGCTTTTTACATCGGGGTTGATTTTCATTTGTGGTAACGGACGAAAATCGCGTGTAAGTTGTAATTTTACCTGCTCCAAATGGTTTGAATAAATATGTGCATCGCCCAGCGTATGAACAAAATCACCAGCTTTGAGTCCGGTAACCTGCGCCATCATTTGCAATAGTAACGCATACGAAGCAATATTAAACGGAACTCCCAGAAAAATATCGGCGCTGCGTTGGTAAAGTTGCAAACTCAGCTTTCCGTCGGCCACATAAAACTGAAAGAAAGCATGGCAAGGCGGTAAATTCATATTGGGAATATCCGCTACATTCCAGGCACTTACAATAATTCGACGCGAATCGGGATTGTTCTGAATTGTATTTACAACTTCCGTAATCTGGTCGATATGTCCACCCTTATAATCGGGCCACGAGCGCCACTGGTAACCATAAATATGGCCTAAATCGCCTGTTTCTTTGTCAGCCCATTCGTTCCAGATACGCACACCATTATCCTGCAGGTATTTTACATTGGTATCGCCATTCAGAAACCACAATAATTCGTGAATAATGGATTTGAGATGCAGTTTTTTAGTTGTCAGACAAGGAAAACCTTCTTCCATATTAAAGCGCATCTGATGTCCGAAAACACTGATTGTTCCCGTTCCGGTACGATCTTCTTTAAAAGTACCTTCCTCTAGCACTCGTTGTAATAAGTCGTGATATTGTTTCATCTTTAATTAAATCGTTTTTAGAAAATAAGAAATTAAGAAATTAGGTTTTATAAATTGTAAAAAACTTCCAACAGCTCTTGCTCCCTCTCCTCAAGGAGAGGGTTGGGGTGAGGTGATTATTTATATGTTGTTTTAACTACTCTGAATTCGGTACGACGGTTGATTTGATTTGCCTGTTCCTGTTGAGCAGGTGCAAGTTTCAGAATAAATTCTTCGGTCAGCAGATCGTTTTCTTTCAGGAAATTATACTTTTCGGCAGTTGGCGCATCCACCACAAATGGTTTTTCCTCGCCATAACCAACTGACGTTAACCGTCCTTGTGCTATTCCGGCTTTAATCAAATAATCCACAACCGATTGCGCACGTTTTGCCGAAAGCTCGCGGTTCGATTCGTTGTTACCCACAAAGTCGGTATGTGCACTAATCTCAATAGTGATATTCGGATTGTCGGTCAGAATTTTGACCAATGCCTGCAAACCACTTTCCGAAGCCGGAGTTAAATCCCATTTACCAAATTCGTAAAAAATATTTTCGACCTGTATGGGTTTATAAATGGTCGTCAACACAAAATTCTGTGTAAACACCTTGCTTTGTTTGGCACCTACTGTCGAAATCCGACCACTTTTGTTCAAATAACCGCGGGCAGAAGCCAGCATTACGCATTCCATATCCTTATCAATGCGAATACGATAAGTTCCATCTTTTTTAGTTTGCACTTTGGTATTCAGCCCATTATTGCTCACCAAACGAATAATGGCATCGGCTACCGGCGTTTGCTTTTCGTCGGTTACTTTTCCCTCGAGCATATATTCAAATACAGGCAATTCGAAGCTGTAAATCATATCGTAACCCCGTGCTTCCTTTCGATTCGAACTAAAAAATCCCTTTTCGGCTTTGCCTTCGAAAGTGATGCCGAAATCATCAGCATTTGAATTGATGGGCATACCCATATTTTCCACTTTCCAACCACCGGTTTTCTGCTCTGTGGCTTTGAAAATATCCAAACCGCCCAAGCCGGGCAATCCGTTTGACGCAAAATACAAGCTGCCGTCGTGGCGGAAAGAAGGGAACATTTCATCGCCTTCGGTATTAAAATCACGACCAAGATTGCGAATTTCCTTAAATTCACCACCCATCGATTTTGCTTCCCATAGGTCTTTTCCACCTACACCATTTTTGGCATCGCTCACAAATACGAGCGTCAACCCATCGGACGAAATGGCAGGATGTGCCACTGAAATAGTGCTATCCTTGAAAAGCGATACTTTTTTGGCTTCGCTCCAGGTTCCACCGGCACGGTTCGAAACAAAAATTTCAGTTCCCGAATCGGAATTTGCCTGCTGACGCGAGCGTGTAAAATACATGGTGTTTCCATCGCTGGTAAATGAAGTAACGCCATCTTCCGTAACAACTGCTTTTGTTTCGGTGGCCAATGGAGCGGGCTTTTCCCATTTTCCGGCAGCATTTTTCCGTACAGTGTAAATAGAACTTACAGGTAAACCCGTAATGCCCGTATTTTTTTGCTGTGCTTTTTTGTTTGCCGCACGGTCGGTTGTAAAGAAGAGCACATCGCCATCCACACTTTGAAAGGTTGGACTAAACGAATGACTTCGCCTGAAGTTGAATGCATCGTACAACTTTACATTGTAGGCAGTTGGTTGTTTTTTAAAAGTATCGGCAATTTTGGAAGCCATCAAACCATTCTTTGCCAATATATTATTACTGTCTTTGCTTAAAAAAACAGCATAATTCTTTTCTGCATCTTTATACTTTCCGTTTCGGTGAAGCACCTGCGCATAACGCAAATACACAATAGAATCCGGATAACCGTAGCGAACTGCATTGATGTAGTTTTGTTCGGCAGTAGCAAAATTGAGTATGCGGTAACACTCGGCCATATTGAACGAAATGCGCGCCCGTAATTCTTTATTTTTAGCAGGCGTTGCCGAAAACAACCGTTTGTAAAGGTCGGCAGCTGCATAATATTCGCCAATTTCATATTTTTTATCCGCTTTTTTCAAACGCGCCGCCGGCCCGCATCCCTGAAGAAGGAATGCAACCGCCAGAATAAAAAACAGAATTTTTGAATACTTCATAAAAAACATAATTAGACCAATTCATGTATTACCAGCCCTGAGCGTAATTTTGGTTCGAACCAGGTTGTTTTCGGTGGCATAATATTACCTGTGTCGGCAATATCAATCAACTGCTTCATCGAAACAGGATACAGCGCTAACGCTACACGCATTTCGCCACTGTCTACCCGTTTTTTCAACTCGCCCAATCCACGTATTCCACCTACAAAATCGATGCGTTTATCACTGCGCAAATCTTTAATTCCCAGCACTTCATCCAGAATCAAATTCGACGAAATGGTTACATCCAACACCCCGATTGGGTCATTGTCGTTGTAAGTTCCGGCTTTTGCAGTCAGCGAATACCAAACGCCCGAAAGGTATAACGCAAAATTGTGTAATTTATTTGGTTTGTAAATTTCGGAACCCATTTTTTCAACTTCAAAATTCACAGCTAATTTTTGAAGAAATTCTTCGTCGGTCAAACCATTCAAATCCTTTACCACACGATTGTAATCGATAATATTCAACTGATTATCGGGGAAACAAACTGCCATAAAATAGTTATATTCCTCGTTACCTGTGTGGTTTGGGTTCTGTCGGCGTTTTTCGTCGCCCACCAAAGCAGCAGCTGCACTGCGGTGATGCCCGTCGGCAATGTAAAGTGAAGGAATTTGAGCAAAAAGTTCGGTAATACGTGCAATTGATTCAGCATTATCAATAATCCAGAAATGATGACCAAAACCATCGCCCGGAGCAATAAAATTATAAACTGGTTCTCCTTTAATTACCTCAGCAACAATAGCATCCAACTCATCCTGATGTGGGTAAGCAAAGAATACAGGCTCGATATTGGCATTGTTCACACGTACGTGTTTCATGCGATCTTCCTCTTTATCACGACGGGTAAGTTCGTGTTTTTTAATGTTTTCGTTCATGTAGTCGTCCACATGCGCACACACCACTAAACCATACTGCGTTTTGCCGTTCATAGTTTGTGCATACACGTAGTATTTTTCCGTTTCGTCCTGCACCAACCAGCCTTCTGATTTGAATTTCGTAAAGTTTTCGAGCGCTTTGTTATACACTTTTTCGTCGTGCTCATCGGTGCCCGGTTCAAAATCAATTTCGGGTTTGATAATGTGATACAACGACATTGGATTGCCATCGGCCTCAGTGCGGGCTTCTTCGGAATTCAACACATCGTAAGGGCGCGAAGCTACATTTTCAACTAATTCTTTCGGAGGACGGATACCTTTAAACGGTTTAATTACAGCCATATAATATTGAGTTTTATAGTTTTATTTTGCTACTGAAATGTCATTAAAAACGATTCTGTTTAGGAGGCACAAAGATACAAAAAATATCCAAAAGTGCAGAAACTTTTGTTGCAAAGAAACGAAGGAATCAGGCTTAACAATTGATCCTTTTCAAGCTTAAATATTTAAGTTATTTATCTGAAATACATTCATTTAAATCTATTTCTTAGTGGCTTTTGTGCATCTTTTGTGATTTTTGTGTAAAAATAAAAAAACTATAACACAAAGTACCGCAAAGTAAGTAATTGAAACTATTTAATATACCATTTATAAAATTTAATAGAACGCTGATTTTCGCTGATTTAGCGGAAAAGAACGGATTAAAAGAAATGGATTATTACCCAATAAATTGGGGAGGATTTTACTGCAACATTCTGAAAATCATTAACTTCGTTGATCTTCGATTCCGACTTGTCGGAATTAAAATCAGTTTTCAATCCGCTTTATCAGCGTAAATCCGCGTACCATTTCTTTGTTTTCTTAAATTGGGAATACGACATTATTTGAATTCAATTACTTTTATACACAAATTACCACAAAACCTTTTTAAAGCAATAAGTTATAGATAAACAATATAACTTATTTCATAATTAAAAACGATCCGGTGCAGGTATTTTTGGTGGGATTGTTTATTTTAAAATGATACATTCCGTTACTGAAATTAGTGACAGGTATACTCAGATACCCGTTTTGTGCAGTGAAAGCTCCCATAAACTGACCGGGCATGTTAAATACAGAAACCGTTTTCGCAGAAGGTTCCGAAAAATCAAATTTCAATATATCATGAACCGGATTTGGATACACCTTGAAGTCGGTAGTATACTGATATACAGACTGTAAACCCGTTTTTTTATCCAAATAATCCGAAAGAAATGCAGAAAGATTGAGCGAGTGGATTTTTGGCGGAACAGTGAAATAGCTGTATGAAATTTTTTCGTTGGAAATATAGTAGTTTAAACCATCGGTAGTCGAAATTCCTTCCACCTGATGGTAGATAAGATCGAGCTGAATTTTTCGTTTATTGGCCGAAAGAAAATTATTTTTTTCGAAATCGTAGAGTAGAACAACAAAAGGCTGCAAGGACTCTGAATATCCGCAAAGCGCCACTAAACTCTTATCTTCCAGGCAAGTTGCTCCGGTTATAAGCCCATCAACCTGATAGCTTCCTCTGTATTTTGCACTGTAATTTCCGGCTGTTTTCGGTAGCGCATAAATCGAAGTTTTGTGGCTAAGCCATTCTTTGGTAAATAAATAAATGCTATCGCCGGCAACAACAAAAGCTTCGCAATCGAAATCTGTTTTGTTAGGTTCCTTTGCTGCGAAATCTGTTTGGCGGTCGTAGGAAAAGCGAATGGTTTCTACCACCGGACTGTTTTGAAGTAATGACGATTTGCTTACACGCAGAATTTTCAGGTCGGTACGATTGCCTGAAGCGTTATTGCCCACATCGCCCACATACACATAATCTTTATCCTGCGCAATGTCTTCCCATTCTTTATTAACAACACCTGTGAGCATATACGCTTGATAGACAGTGGGATTCAATGGATCGAAAGCATACAATTTATTATCGGTATCGTCGTTGTGGCTCCACAATTTGGCATTAAAATAAATCAAACCCGAAGTTTCTTTCAGTACTGCCGGCAGCTCTATCGGATTTTCGGGCATTGCCGAAACTGCATTGTACACACAGCCACCATCGTTGTGAGTAGCTAAAGCATTGTAATTCTGCGCTTTCGAATCATTACAACCCTTTATTTGCGCATTTGCAGCTAAAACATTACAAACTGTAACCCCAGCAATCACAGCAATTTTAATCAATTTCAACCCTTTCATAAACCTGCAAATTTAGTTCTACAACAGCGGAAAGTTCCACTTGCAAATGTAAGCGAAATTTTGCTGAACCGTTGTTGTTTTTTTCAAAAAAATGAGGAAATAAATTGAGATTCGGTAATCTGAATTAAAAATGCAGTGCTACAAATACTATTTAGCTTTTACTGCGGTTAACATTGCCTGCAATTTAGCCACTTTTTCCGGATATTTATCGGCCAGATTAGTTGTTTCGCCCGGATCGGTTTTCAGATTGTAAAGTTGTTTTGCATTCAGGTTGCCAAGTTCAGTGTTTGTATCTTTGTTCATAAAAGTATCCTGTGTCTCAAACCATTTATTGTTTGTTTTCTTTCTACTTCCTTTTTCACCAGTTTGTTCTAATCTTTCTTTTCCAAATCCGAGTAAGTGTTTCTTTATTGAAGGATATTTGTCAATATCAATATTTAATGCGGGTTATCTATTTATCATCTGTGAAGCTTCTTTTGATACTATTTTATACGAAAATGAACCCTTTTTAGAGTTATCTTTTATTTATTGCTATTACTTTTGTATCTTTACAAATTGAAAAAAACATCACTATTAATCAATATGAAATCATCCTTATTCATTTCCATAATTCTTTTTACAATATTGAATTTCACCAAAGCACAATCCGTATTGGTTGAAGCCGAAAGTTTCACAAACAAAGGTGGTTGGTTTGTCGACCAACAATTTGTGGAGCAAATGGGCTCGCCTTATTTACTGGCGCATGGCATGGGTGTTCCGGTAGCAGATGCAAGCACACAAATATCCATTCAAAAGGCAGGAAAATACCATGTTTGGGCTCGTACCAAAAACTGGGTGCCGGGCAACTGGGAAGCGCCGGGGCGATTTTTTATTCAAATTAATGGAAAAAATCTGGATAATCAGTTAGGTAAAAATGCCGGCTGGAACTGGGAATATGCCGGTGAAATAAATCTGCGCAAAGGAGAAACCACACTCTCAATACAAGATTTGACAGGTTTCGAAGGCCGTTGCGATGCCATTTATTTGAGTAAAAATAAAAATGAAAAATTACCCACAGACTTTGCAGAACTGAAAGCATGGCGCGCAACAAAAGCGGGCATACAAAACAGCAATTTGCAACAAGAAAAGTTCGATTTGGTAGTTGTAGGTGGTGGAATTGCCGGTTGTGCCGCTGCCATTGCTGCTGCCGAACAAGGTTTGAATGTAGCACTTGTGCACGACCGACCTGTTTTGGGTGGAAATGCAAGTTCGGAAGTAAGAGTTCACACGCTGGGAATTCATGGAAAATTTAAACGAATTTTGAAAAAAATTGATACCGAACATTATCCCAATGGTTCGGCAAAAGCTGAAAAAGATCAAAAGAAGCGGTCTGAGAATATGGCAGAGTATAAAAACATTCATATTTATTTGAATTACAGAGCTTTTGCATCCAATGTAATCGCTTCAAAAATTACATCGGTTGATGCGCAACACACATTGACAGGTACAAAAATTCGTTTCGAAGCGCCACTTTTTGTGGACTGCACAGGCGATGGTTGGATAGGTTACTGGGCTGGTGCAGAATATTATTACGGTCGGGAAGCAGCATCGAAATACAACGAAAACTGGGATGTACATGGCTTACTTTGGAGTCCCGAAACGGCTGATAATTTTGTAATGGGCTCGTCGGTGTTGTGGAACTCCGAAAATGCCGGAACGAAAGTCGATTTTCCAAAAGTACCCTGGGCAATGGATGTGGCTAATAACTACGCCGAGAAAAACGGTGAATGGCAATGGGAATTTAGCAAAAATGAATTAAGTCAGATTGACGATGCCGAAGCCATTCGTGATCATTTATTAAGAGCTATTTACGGGTCGTTTTACAACTACAAATACCCAAATGAGCAAACAAAAATATTTACAAAAGGCAAACTCCACCCAATGGATTTGAGCAAAACATCTGAACGGGACAGCTTGCAACTGAAATGGGTGGCATACCAACTTGGCAAACGCGAATCGCGCCGATTGATAGGCGACTACCTCTACACGTTCAACGATGTGCGGAACGCAACGCAATTCGAAGACGCAGTGGCATTCGAAACACGCGCTGTGGATGTGCATTATCAGGAAAATTTATTAAACAGCGCCATGCCTGATTTTTTGTCGGAAGTCATGTTTTACAAAGCAACTATGTACAGCATACCTTATCGCAGCTTGTATTCGAAAAACATTAGTAATTTATTTATGGCCGGACGCAATTTCAGTTGCACACACATTGGGCTGGGCGGTCCTCGCGTGATGAATACCACCGGACAAATGGGAGCTGCTGTAGGTTTTGCTGCCGCCTTATGCAAAAAATATCAGGCAACTCCGCGTGAAATTTACAAAACCTATCTCAGTGAATATTTAAATTTAATTGAATCGCAAAAATAACAACAAAGTATCTCTTCCATATTTCTCCACTCTTCGACATACAGTTCGCATAAACGCTCATCGAGCATATAATCCATTGTGGCTTGAGCTGCGAATGGACTTTTTTGCATCATTATTTACATAACGACTCTAAAAGAAACTTTTTTTTGGACTGCAAACAAACAATATTATGTTAATATTTCAATTATTGATACACGCGTACATAATCCACTTCATAAGTTATTGGAAAATTACTATCGTCAGGTGTTCCACCATTCGAACCCAAAGCTAAATTTAACAGCAGATACATTGGTTTTGTAAACGGATTGGAACCATCGGCATTTATGGTTTCACAAAGCAAAGTGGAGTTGTAAAGCACATCATCAACATACAGTTTTATTTCCGTTGGGGTCCAGTCCATGCGCCAAACGTGGAATTTATTTGCCCAGTTTTTATCTCTTGTTACCAATTCCGATAACGACTTTCGATAATTATCCCAAATCGCATTATATCGACCTTTACCAGCCCATGCCACATTGGCGAGTATAGTTGCCTTGCCATTGTATCGGTAAAACTCCATAATGTCAATTTCGCCACAAGCAGGCCACTCTTTGCCCGAGCCAAGCAACCATATAGCCGGCCACGACCCCATGGTAGTGTCAATGCGAGCACGCACTTCAAAACGCCCATAAAGCCATTGCCTTTTACCTGATGTGGTAATACTGGAAGCTGTATATCGCACAAACTCACGGTTTGTGCGCCAGTCATTGCTGTTAGCTACAAAATTTGGATTTGGAAAATTAGCTTTTCTACCCTCTATTAATAATCGCCCGTTGCTGCAGTTGGCGTTCTCAGTTTGATACCATTGCAATTCTTCGTTTCGTCTGAAACCTTGTTCAAAATTCCAAATTGTTGAGTCTGGCTTCCCTTTATAATTAAATTCCTCGCTAAATACCAACTTTTTACCATCAATTGTTTGATGCATTTTTTTCGTAGGTTTACAGGGATTAATTGCAGATACAAAAACGTAAGTAGATAAAAGTGAAAGCAGTATGATTTTTTTCATGGGCTATTCTTAAAGATTTTGTTCTTCGAAAGCGCAAAATTAATACGTTTTTACTAAAATCCACCAAACCCGGTTTATTTTTACCTATTGATAATCCACAGCCGTAAATTGCATTGAATTACGAATAGGAATAAGCAAATATGAAAACTATGTGGCAAATACAAATTAATCCGCTTCAAAAAAGACTGGAAGGTGGAACAAATATAGGACTTATTATGTACTTTTGCGGATATAAATGTTAGTTAAATACCGTGAACAGAAAAATCGAGAATAGCCCTATTTTAATTGACGAATACGATTATCCGTTATCCGACGAACGCATTGCCAAATACCCCTTACCGCAACGCGACACATCGAAGTTGTTGGTTTACAAAAACGGAGAAATAACCGAAAGCCGGTTTTCGTCGGTTGTGGCGTTTTTACCCGAAAATGCCTTGCTGGTTTACAACAACACCCGTGTTATTAGAGCTCGGTTAGAATTTTTCAAAGCAACCGGTGCCCGTATCGAAGTTTTTTGTCTGGAGCCACTTTCACCTGCAGATTATGCCCAATCGCTTGGTTCAACCTCTCATTGTATCTGGAAATGTATGGTGGGAAATCTGAAAAAATGGAAAGATGGAACACTCAGTAAATCGCTATCCGTATCGGGCAAAGAATGCACTTTTACAGCCGAACTTCTTCTCACCGAAGGCAATACGCACAACGTCAGATTTTGTTGGGATAATGACGACATACATTTTGCAGACATTTTGGAAAGTGCAGGCGAACTTCCTATTCCGCCTTACCTGCACCGAAAAACCGAGGAAAGCGACCTGACGGCCTATCAAACTGTTTATTCAAAAATAAAAGGCTCCGTAGCTGCTCCCACTGCCGGACTGCATTTTACGGATGCTGTTTTCGAAAGTCTGAAATCAAAACACATTAACATTGACGAAGTTACACTACATGTGGGCGCAGGTACATTTCAACCCGTGAAAACCCGCAATATTGCTGAACATCTCATGCATACCGAAGTTATTTCGGTACATCGGAATACAATTGCTAATTTGCAACAAAACCTTGGAAATATCATAGCTGTGGGAACAACATCGGTACGCACACTGGAAAGTTTGTATTTCCTTGCCAACACCCTTATATCAAATTCTACTTCCGTGTCAGAGGTAAAAAAGACATTAAAAGTTACACAATGGCAGCCATATCAGCAAGATACAGATTATTCGGCCTTTGATGCTTTGCAAAATATTTTGGATTATTTGGTTGCTAACAACATGGACAGCCTACATGCCGAAACACAGATTATGATTAAACCCGGTTATAAATTTCGTATTGTAAATGGCATGATTACCAATTTCCATCAACCTAAAAGTACCCTGTTACTGCTCGTTTCGGCTTTTGTAGATAGGAACTGGAAACAAATTTATGATTATGCATTGGCTAACGATTTTCGTTTTCTGAGCTATGGTGATAGCAGCTTGCTGTTAAACTACTGAACAAAAAAAATCAAAGCTCAAGCTCCCCGAAAAATTCAGGTCGGTGAAAATCGGGCTGCTCTGTAGCAATGGCATTCCAACTCACAAAGTGCGGGCTATCTGTATCGTCAGCACATTTATAAAAATTAGCTTTTAGTTTTGCAGGCAAATGAGCCACATCAATACCAATAAGTGCAAAGGGGATTTCTACAGTAAGCTCCCATTCAAAATTTCCCTGCATTTCGTTAAAAGCCCGTCGACCAATGGAAGGTAAGCGTTTAATACTTTGCATTTCGGCATCGGAAAATGGTTGTACATCGTCATTTCTTCCCCTTCGGCGCGAAGCCGAACAGGTACCAATGCAGTTAAATTCGAAATTTGTATAATACGTATTGCCCGGAATCTGACAAAAAAATTCCACACAACTATCTTTGTGAACCGGACTTTGATCGTCTGCAAAAACAGCTTTTAATAAATTTCCACGTACATAAAACCGAATGAATATACTTTCGTCACTACGCAATAAACTTATCTCAGTCAGGGGTTTATACGGAAATAATCGGGGCCAGTTAACCTGCTCTACCATAGCTCGTGCGCCATTTTCGGATAATAAGGGAATTACATCAGTAAGATTTTTTCCTGTTAGTTGCGGGTAGTATGGTACCTTAATTTTTTTTATCATAAAATCATTTTTTCTTTATTCCTGTTTGCGCTACAATTATACTAAAATTTATCCGAAATCCGTTTATATAAATCAAACAGTTTTATTCATACATTGTTTTTATTTGCCAAACAAATAAATTTGTGTATTTTTGAAACCTTTTTGTAGTCTTTTATCTATAGTTAGACTAAAACAATGTCGTTAAGTTTAAAAAATAAAAAATAAAAATGTACCGTATTTTACCTGTTTTGACATTTTTTATACTTTGTTTTGTGCATCCTTTAGGCGCCCAAAACAAACAGGTAGTATCTGAGATGCAAATTAGTTCAAACGATTCGGTTTTCACATTTTCATATATTTATAACAATGATGCTAATCCGGTAGTTGAAACTAAAACACTTAATAAGGGAGAAAACCGGCAAAATATTTCGCAGACTGAATGGTTTTATCAATCCGGCTTACCCACCGCACAAGTTGAACGAATCTGGCAGGACAACAAATGGAACGACAGGTATCGAATTCGTTATGAACAAATTGACTCAAGAATAATTGAAACGCACTCTACATTTATTAATGCAGTAGAAACAAATATACGAAAAATTGAAACCATCTTCTTAAACAAGTTGAAACTGAATCAAACTGAGTTTACAAAGCAAAACAACGATTGGACAAAAGTGCTCGAAACCCGTTTTTTTTACAATTCCGAACTGCTAACCGACTCTACAATTACTGAGCACTTCCTGAATAATTCCCCGGAAACCTCCTACAAAACAAGTTATTTATATTTTCCCGATAAAAAATTAAAAACTGTTATTGTTCAATTCAAAAATAACACGGACCTTCAATACAATAACCTTACAAAAACTACTTACACTTACAAAGAAGGCAACATTGCTTCCCTCCGTAATTTAAACTGGAACAGCAAAACTCAGAATTGGAACAATGACACCAAATCGGAATATCTGTACAACGATGTCGGATTGCTTACCGACGAAATTCTATGGGAATGGAATTCAATGTTCTGGAATCAGGTATTGCGTTACAATTATCAGTATAACTCTGAAAATGAAACTGTCAAAAAGTTAGTATCTATACCGCTTTTTCGCGATTGGCGAAATACAAATTCGGTAAATTATGTACATGAACCCGGTTCAAACAACCTTACTATAGAGTCGGTTTACGGTTTTTGGGGCGGCAAAGCCGGCGAGAAGCTCAACACACATATCTCATTTGCTTTTAATGACGAAACAATTATTCGCATGGCCGAAACTATTCAACTGAAATACTCTCCGTTTATCGAATCGGCGATTGACAACGCCATAAAACCTCAATTTACAAGCGTTTATCCAAATCCGTCAAAAGGAATTTTTTATATTTCAAACCCGGATATAGCCAATTGTAACTGGACACTTACAACTCTGAGCGGCACAATTTTACGCATTTCTGAAACAAATATTCGGACAGCAATTGTTGACATAACGGATTTGCCCAATGGTATTTATTTGTTAAATATAAGTTCGGATTCCGAAAAAAGAACGCACAAAATTGTAAAATACTAATCGGCATTATTTAATACAAATCAAAGCATATTTTTTGTCACAAAGCAACAAATATAAATGGGAATTTCAATCGCCAAACCGGCGTTGTTTTAGTGGATAAAAGCTATTCTCAAAAACATTTCTTTATTTAGCAGGTTAAAAAAATAAATATTTGAGCAAAAAATTTGATTACTCCGCAAAAAAGCGTTTAATTTGTAATCTCTTATGGTTTTTGACATCCGAAAAACAGCAAACAGTTAAATAGTAAATAATACAATATCAATGAAAAGCTTATTAACAAATCTTGGTCCGATTTTAATGCTTATCGGTGTAGCAATTCTGGCCGTTTATTTTTTCACTAACTCACACTCAAACACTTACTTAGCTTCTGCAGGAGCATTGTTAGTAGTTGGATTTTTTGCTCATATTATTTTAAATAAAGCAATTAAATAAGTTTGGTGTAAAAATAACAACCAAATTCGTATTAAACAAACAGGAATCAGCATCAACAAAAATGCCGGTTTCTGTTTTTTTATTTCCCGCTAAATGCATATATTTACAAACGAAAACAACATGTAAAAATGCACTTTTTAAACAACTGACTCACAAATATTTAATGCTATGAGTAAAAAAAAGAATTTTGTGCTCGACACCAACGTTATTTTACACGATTTTAAATGCATCTGGAATTTTGAAGAAAACGATATTTATATTCCCATTGTAGTACTCGAAGAACTCGATCATTTTAAAAAAGGAAACGAGCAAATAAACTTTAATGCACGCGAATTTGCACGCGAGCTCGACCTGGCTGCCAACGAATCGCTGTTTAAAAAGGGCGTAGAACTGGGTGCAGGCAAGGGACGGCTTTTTATTCTGACCGGAAGCGACTACCCCGAAATTATTTCAAAATCCTTTGTGGAGCACACTCCCGACCATCGTATACTGGCTTCGACCTACACCCTCCGCGAAGAGAAAAAAGGACAGCGCACCATTCTTGTCACCAAGGATATTAATCTGAGAATGAAAGCATTGTCATTGGGAATCGAAGCCGAGGATTATATCAACGACAAAGTAACCAACATCAATATCTTTGAGAAAAACCACGAAACTTACACCAATGTACCTACCGAACTAATTGACAAAATGTATTCGGGCGATGGCTCTGTACCGGTGGATGAACTTGATTTTGCTGCCGATATTGAACCACAGGACTGCTTTGTACTAAAAAGCATACGTTCCAGTGTTTTAGCACGCTACAATCCGTTTACCGGCGTAGTGAAAAGGGTGGAAAAAGAACGCTGCTTTGGCATTGAGCCACGCAATGCCGAACAGGCATTTGCCATGAATGTATTGCTCGACGACGACATTAAACTCGTGGCGCTGACCGGAAAATCGGGCACCGGAAAAACTTTATTGGCATTGGCGGCTGCCCTCCAAAAAAACGAAAATTACAAACAAATTCTGCTTGCACGCCCCATTGTGGCATTGGCAAATAAAGATTTGGGATTTTTGCCCGGCGACGAAAAACAAAAAATTGCACCTTACATGCAGCCGCTTTTCGACAACCTGAATGTGATAAAACATAATTTTTCGTATCAGGGCAAAGAAATTCGTCAGATAGAGGAAATGCAACGCAATCAGCAATTGGTAATTGAAGCCCTTGCTTACATTCGCGGACGAAGCCTTTCCGAAACTTTTTTTATTGTAGACGAAGCGCAAAACCTCACCCCTCACGAAATAAAAACCATTATTACCCGTGCCGGCGAAGGAACTAAAATTGTATTTACAGGTGATATTCAGCAAATTGACTCGCCGTATTTAGATATGTTTTCGAACGGATTGGTGTATATGATTGACCGTATGCACGGACAAAATATTTTTGCACACATCAACCTGCTCAAAGGCGAACGAAGCTATCTGTCCGAATTAGCAAGTAATTTATTGTAAAAACGCATTTCTCTATATGGAAATTCAACTTTTTATTCCCTGTTTTATCGACCAATTGTATCCCGAAACAGGGTTTAATGTGATAAAAATTCTTGAAAAGGCAGGCTGTACCGTACACTACAATCCCGAACAAACCTGTTGCGGTCAACCGGCTTTTAACAGTGGTTACTGGAACGAAGCAGCATCGCTTGCCGAAAAGTTTCTGCGTGATTTTGACGCCTCCTCCCCTATCGTTTCACCCTCGGCTTCGTGTACCGGCTATATTATTCATCAGTACGATAAAGTACTGAAGGATAATCCCGAATTGCTCGAAAAACATTCATTAATAAAAAACTCCATTTTCGAATTGTCCGATTTTTTAGTAAACAAATTAAAGGTTGACGATTTCGGAGCCTCATTTCCGCATAAAGTTACATTTCACGATGCTTGCTCTGCTCTGCGCGAATATGGTGTAAAAGATGAGCCGCGCCAACTCCTGCGTAAGGTAAATGGACTGGAATTAATTGAAATGAACGAATGCGAAACCTGCTGTGGCTTTGGTGGAACTTTTGCTGTTAAAAATCCGGATATTTCGGCAGCTATGGCAGAGCAAAAAGTACTCAACGCATTAGAAACCGGCGCTGAGTATATTGTGAGCACCGAAGCATCGTGTCTGATGAATATAAATGGATTTATCAAAAAGCATAATTTAACTGTAAAAGGCATTCATTTGGCGGATATTTTGGCTTGCTTTTAAAACAGAAATCTGATTGGAATGGCAGGCCTATAAAAAGCGAATGGTAGCTTAGTCTCCCGACTATCTACCAATCTTTTTGTTAACCTTAAATCTAATACTATGAAAAAATCACGATGCAAAGATACGGCGATTTTTAATTCCGTGCAATAGTTTTCGATAAAAAATCATCAAAAAAGGTGTTTTATAACATGTTTTAATAATTTGAACTTCGAAATTTGTAGATTATAGAGCAAAACCCCCAAAAGCACCCCCGATTTTAACATTAGTTAAAATCAATCTTCTATCGCTTCCTTTACCAAACGGAAGGCTTTTTCAAGCTTTAGCATTTCGTCGGACATAAATTTGTAAAATTCCATCCATTGTATGCGCCTATGAATATCGATGCCGGTTTTTGAAGTGTATATGCGGCAAACTTCGGTACCACATTCGCGTACGTAGGCAAAATCCCAAACCAAACCCAGAGAAAAGTTTTTTTCCATCAATATTTTATACATTTCAAATTTTTCGTACAATTCGAAGCGCTTCACAGCATCGTGATGGTTTATTTCGAGAATTACGAATGCACCTTCGCGCGTGGCATCGAACTTCAATTCCACGCCTTTCATTTTGGTATTGTAAAGCATAAACTTGCTTTTACGGCGCTTGAGTGCCGGAATCTTACTGCAATACACACCAAATCCTTCCCAAAATTCCTTTTTTAACTGCTTTACTTCTTCTTTTGTGTACATTTATTTGATGTGATGATATGATGATGTGGTGATGAGTTGATGTGGTGATGAGATAATAACTTATTTTCTTATTTTCTTAATTTCTCAATTTCTGACTTCAAACTTTAAAAAAATTACGAACTACTTGACTATTTTATAAACACTTCCCGGCAAGCATTTCAACACCCCTTTAAATTCCATTTCAAGAAGCATAGCCGAAATTTTACTAACTGGTTTTTCGAGTGCTATCGCTAATTCGTTGAGCTGCAAACCATCACTATTTTGACGAAGTTTACTTACAATATTCTGTTCTTCGTCGGATAAATCCAGAAATAATGTAGTTTGTATATTTGATGGTGATTTATATTCTGACTTTTCCCAATTCATAAACTGCATCAAATCGTCAGCCGACTCAACCAACATCGCTTTATTGCTCTTAATCAGCGCATTACAACCCGCCGACCATTCATCGGTTACACGTCCCGGAAAGGCAAAAACATCGCGATTATAACTGTTTGCTACTTCGGCAGTAATCAAAGCACCTCCTCGTGCAGCCGATTCGATAACAATTGTCGCATCACAAAGGCCGGCGATAATACGGTTTCGCTGCACAAAATTCTGACGATCGGGATTTGTTCCACTCAGGTATTCGGTGAGCAGCATACCATTTTCAACCATTTTCACAGCCGTTGGGCGATGAACTGCGGGATAAATTCGATCCAAACCATGACCCACCACACCTATAGTCGGTAGCCCACACTCCACAGCCGCTTTGTGTGCACAAATATCCACACCATAAGCCATACCACTCACAATCAATGTATTGGGCAATTTTTGAGACAAGTCGATAATTAATTTTTTGCAATTATCTTTTCCCTCTTCAGTTGCATTTCGCGTTCCTACTATTCCAACAAATTTTCCATTATTCAAACCGCAATTGCCACGCGTGTAAATCATAATGGGCGAATCGGCACACTCTTTCAATCGAAAAGGGTATTCCCTGTCGGTAAAATAATAGGGTACTATTTTATTTTTCGTAATAAATTCAATCTCCTGATCGGCACGTTTCAGTACGTCGGCATTCACAATTTCGTTTGATAACACCTCACCAATACCCGGAATTTTAGCTAAATTTTTCTGTGTCTCATTAAATACGCCTTCTTCGGAACCAACGTAAGCAATCAGATTTTTGGCTAAATTATTTCCAATTCCTTTGATTAATGTTATGGCAATTTTGTATCGTAAACTATCGTTATTCATGGTTTTTAGCCTTTTGGGCATTAGTTGGCTTCGCCGTTAATGGCTTCGCGTTAATTGGCTTCGCCGTTATTTATGGTTATTTGCTGCGCGTTATTTTTAGTTATTAAAAGAATTTGGTTTTTCCTTTAAGCAAATGCATGATTCCCCAGGCTGTTAGTATACCAAAAATATCGGCTAACCAATCAATCCATTCTGCTGAACGGGGTTTGAAAAATGTTTCCTGAACTATTTCGATTACACCACCCAACAAAATGGGAGTAATTATACAAAAAGTAATAAAGCTAAGTAAGGAATAAGCAGTTTTGTTTTTTCTCAAAAAATCGAAAATCAAGACCATACCATAAGCCACATAAACGAGGTAATGTGCTGTTTTATCAGTAATATTAATAACGTTTATATCCTTGAAGGAGTCAGATTTAGCAAAGGATAGGTAGAAAATCATCAGTGTAAAAAGGCCGGATTTCCAATAATCCCTGAATAAGTGAGTCATATTTAAAAAAAAAGATTTTATCTTTGCAAAGATAATTTTTTAAATCAATATTTCAATATCCAAAATTCAACTGAATATGAAAAAGCTAATATTTTTGTCGCTAGTAGCTGTTTTAATAAGTGCATGCTCAAGTGTGGTACTCACAGGTCGCAAACAACTTTTATTAGTTTCGGATGCAGAAGTCCTTTCGATGAGTGCAACTACCTACAAGCAATTTGTAGATTCAGTTCCGGCATCGAAAAACCTTACACAAACTGCATTGGTTAAAAAAGTAGGCGTAAACATTTCGAGTGCAGTCGAAAACTATCTGAAAACAAATGGTTTAGAAAGTGAAATTGCAAATCTGAAATGGGAGTTTGCATTAGTACAAGACACTTCGGTAAATGCATTTTGTATGCCCGGAGGTAAAGTAGTATTTTTCGAAGGTATTTTGCCCATGACAAAAACGGAAGCCGGCATGGCTGTGGTAATGGGACACGAAATTGCACACGCAGTAGCAAAACATGCCAACGAGCGCATGAGTCAGCAAATGGCCGCTCAGTTCGGTTCAAATATTGCCGATGTACTATTAGCGAACAAATCGGCTGCAACCCGCCAAACAATAAATATACTTTACGGACTTGGTGCTCAGGTTGGCGTAATTCTTCCTTACTCACGCAAACACGAATACGAAGCTGACCGTCTTGGACTGATTTTCATGGCAATGGCCGGATACGACCCCAACGAAGCAGTAGCATTCTGGGAACGCATGTCGGCGAATAACAAAGGTTCCGCTTTTGAGTTTATGAGCACACACCCTTCTGACGAAAAACGTATTGCCAATATGAAGTCGGTATTACCCGAAGCTCTGAATTTCTACACTAAGAAATAAACTGCTTATCTACTTTAGTTAAGTTTAATATTTGTTTTATATTTTCGACCCCCAACCCCCTACTGGGGGCTTTAAGACGCAGTTTATTTTATTTTTCATATCCTTTTTGGAGAATATGTCTTAGCCCCCAGTTGGGGGTTGAGGGTCATAGACTGAATATTTCAAAATAATATAAAGATATTAAAATCATCCTTATCTTTTTCTACAAGATTAAGAGGGATAAGCAAAAAAATGATTTAAATATCAATATTCAAACCGTCCGAATTCGCTTTCAATCAGCAATTCTTTTTTAGCCGATGCTTCGCAATAACCGATGATTTGCGCATCAATATTGAACGATTTTGAAATGGAAATCACTTGTTCTGCGTATTCTGCCGGCAGGTACACTTCGAGGCGGTGTCCCATATTGAAAACCTTGTACATCTCTTTCCACTCAGTTCCCGATTCTTTTTGAATCAGTTTAAACAATGGTGGAACAGGGAAAAGGTTGTTTTTTACCACTTTCAGATTTTCGACAAAATGCAGAATTTTAGTTTGAGCACCACCGGAGCAATGCACCATTCCGTGAATATGCGGACGAAGTTCAGCAAGTAGTTTTTTTACTACAGGAGCATAGGTCCGTGTTGGAGAAAGAACTAATTTTCCGGCATCAATATCCAACCCATCCACGGCATCTGTCAGTTTGCACGAGCCGGAATATGCCAAATCCTGAGGAATATCAGCATTGTAACTTTCGGGGTATTTTACCGCTAAATAGTTTGCAAACACATCGTGGCGGGCTGAAGTCAATCCATTGCTGCCCATGCCGCCATTGTATTCCTTTTCGTAGGTTGCCTGTCCGCTCGACGAAAGTCCAACAATCACATCACCCGCTTTAATTTTTGCATTATCAATCACTTCGGTGCGTTTCATGCGGCAGGTAACGGTACTGTCTACTATAATCGTGCGTACTAAATCGCCCACATCAGCTGTTTCGCCACCCGTTGGGTAAATGTTTACACCCATTTCAGCCAATTCGTTTACCAATTCGTTGGTTCCGTTAATTATCGCTGAAATTACTTCGCCCGGAATGCGGTTTTTGTTGCGACCAATTGTTGACGAAAGTAAAATATTATCGGTAGCTCCAACACACAACAAATCGTCGATATTCATTATCAACGCATCCTGCGCTATTCCTTTCCAAACCGAAATATCGCCCGTTTCTTTCCAGTAAATGTATGCTAACGACGATTTTGTGCCTGCTCCGTCGGCATGCATTATATTGCAATAATCAGGATCATTTCCCAAAAAATCAGGAATTATTTTGCAAAATGCTTGCGGAAAAAGTCCTTTGTCGATGTTTTTGATGGCATTGTGCACATCTTCTTTCGAAGCCGAAACTCCTCGCAGGTTGTAACGTTCGTTGCTCATTTGTATTAAGTTAGAAGTTAGAAATTAGAAAATGGGAAATTAAGAAATTAAGAAATTAAGTTATTATCACATTGGCATATTGGCACATTGGCATATTGGCACATTGGCATATTGGCACATTGGCATATTATCACATTGGCATATTATCACATTGGCATATTGGCACATTATCACATTGGCATATTATCACATTGGCATATTGGCACATTGGCATATTATCACATTGGCATATTGGCATATTATCACATTGGCATATTGGCACATTATCACCTCCCCGCCTTTTCCACCATTTCTTTAATCCTATCGTTGAATTTATTTTGTTTCAATAATTTTTCGAGTGGAATATGCATGCGATAACACCAGAAATTACGTGGATTACTCGGCACATTAATTCGCTCAGCAAATGGATGTTCTAAGCATAGTTTCGATTCTACAGCCATCCAGTCCTGCCACGGCAGAATAATCCACATGGCATTCGAATCAAGGTGTTGTTGTACAATTTTTTCAGCAATCCATTGTTCGCACTTTTCAGGAGCTGCACCATGCATCCCCAGCGCACGATTGTAAAATCGTTGTGTAATGGCAGCATCTTCTTCCCACCACGCACGTATCGGATTCATATCGTGTGTTGAAGTGGTGCAAACTGATAAATAGGGCGCATCTTCGGGCATTGCAAATTCTGCATTTGGTTTTTTGGGCATACGCTGAATTTCCAGACTTAGAATTTCGAGCGACTGCATTACTTCTGGCACCGAATCGGGTACCATGCCGAGGTCTTCACCACAAACCAACATATTGGTCGACGATATTAAAGCCGGAAGTTTTTGGTAGGCTTTTTCTTTCCAAAACTCATTATGTCGGTGGTAAAAATAGTCTACATACAAACGGTCTAATTTTCGGCGTTGGTCTTCGTTCATGTCGATAAATGTAGCCGAACTGTGCATCGAAATGCGTGGATGAAATTTATCAGGAACGCGCATATCACGCAGGAAAATAACTTCGCAATGTAGTTTATAAAGTCCATCGCGTATAAGCACTTCTTTATTTCCAAAATTATACCCTAATGACGCAAAATGCTTTTCAATTTTCTTTTGTGTATCAAATTCCGGTTTGAATTTATAAAACTGCCAGCCATCCGGAAGCAGGTATTCGCGCTTTACATCGTCGGTATATTTTCCGAAAGTGGCATACAACACATGCTCTTTCAGGTAAGGTTTCAGCAGGCGATTTTCGTCCCACCAAATACCGGCTTGTTCTATTTCATTTTTTGTAAAAGGCAAAGCCGGATGAAAATTACCGGTCAGTCCCCAAACGTCGTTGTTCGGAATTTCCCAAATACGGAAAAATCCTAAAATATGGTCGATTCGATAAGCATCGAAATATTCAGCTAATTTTGCAAAACGTTTTTTCCACCAGCTAAAACCATCTTCGGCCATTCGTTCCCAATTATAGGTTGGGAAGCCCCAGTTTTGTCCTGTTACAGAAAAATCATCGGGTGGCGCACCGGCTTGCACCTGCGTGTTAAACAAATCGGGGTCTACCCAGGCATCCACACTTCGCGGACTTACACCAATTGGAATGTCGCCTTTTATCGCAACACCGTTGGCACGTGCATAATCGTGCACTTCGCTGAGTTGTTTATGTAGGTGGTATTGTAGGAAATAAAATAGCGAGATTTTTTCGTGGTGTTCCGAATTCGGCAATGCCAATTTCTCAATTTCCAATTTCTCGTATTTACTATATTCAGGCCACAATCCAAATTCGGGCGTGCCATACAAGTCGCGCAAGTACGAAAATGCTGCATAAGGCACCAACCACTCTTTGTTTTTTTCAAAAAATGATTTATATTCTTTTTCGGCAAAAACTTTTTTTGAATCCTGTTCAAATATCTCTGAAAAATATTCCCACTTGGTACTCATTACATGCTGATAATCCGAAAAAGTTTTATCATTCAGCTCCGTGCGCTTTGCTTCGAAATAAGCAATGCGTTCTTTATTTTTGAGCTTCCCTGTTTTTTCTAAATTCAAATAAATTGGATGCAATGCATATACCGAAACGGCATTGTAAGGATACGAATCGTAATTGGTATGATAAAGTATGGTATCGTTTATCGGAAGTGTCTGAATCATACGCTGTCCGGTACGTTTTGCCCAATCGACCATCAGTTTCAGGTCATTGAATTCACCTATGCCAAAGCTTTTTTTGCTTCGCAATGAGAAAACAGGAATGGCAACGCCTGCCCCTTTCCACGAATCGATGGTGCGCAGAAAATGCTCATCGTGTACAATGGTAAATTCATTATTATCAGCACTTTTCACAACCCTGTTTGGTCCGCCACCCCAAGCAAGCACTTCGTCGGTAGCAGTATCTACAATCAGGTATTTATATTCGAGTGGGAAAGTAATCTTTCGTGTGTCCAACAAAATTTTCCAATCAGGGAAACCGCTTTCATCCAATCGCACTTTTTTTGATACATCCCAGTTGCCAAGGGCATCCTGATTGCCCGTAATTGCAAAATGGCGATTTGATTCCATTTTGGGGCAATGCAATTGCAACAGCAGGTTTCCAGATTTATTTCCTTTGAATGCAACCTGCTCACGCTGGAAGAATATATCCGAGAAAACAGCTGTATTAAATGGAGAATCGCCGTACGGTCCGCGCCAGTTGTCGAATATGCGTAAGTAATTTACGGATTTTTCTGGTGAAATCTGTCGGAGCAAACCGGTTTCGAAAAGCACTGAGTTGTTGGACTGGTTCAATCCGTAGCGATAAAAAACAGGAAGCATTTTGCCTGAAAAATCAATTTCGACTGACCAAATACCCTTCTCGTCGCACTGCATGGCAATTTTTTCGGAAACAATGGCGTTATTTCCGGTTTTATCATAAAAAACCAAATGGAGAATCTCTCCCCAATTAGCTTTAAAATGTATTTGAAAATGAATCTTCATCTTAGTCGCATTTTTTGTACACCTGCAAACTTACAAAGCATGTATGTAAATTTATTCCGGTTTATGAAAGCGAACGAAAAAAAAACAGTGCAAACGATTGAAAAACAAAGAACCTTCCAAGATTTTCTCAGAAGGTTCTTTTCAAAGAGGTTCGTGGCGGATTCGAACCGCCGTATACGGTTTTGCAGACCGGTGCCTAGCCACTCGGCCAACGAACCTTGTTTTTCGGAGTGCAAAGATAGTGCTTTTTACCGAAATAAACAAAAGGTTTTTTCTGAAAATTCAATTACCAATAATATTTTACTAATAAATGCTCTTGAGAAATTGTTTTTCAAACGAACTTACTTATATTTGCAGGAATAAATATTGAAGCAAACTTTAGATGAATTTATTCCAAAAACAAATAATTTTATTGAAGCAATTGAAAAACTACTAAAAGAAGACTGATTCTTCTCTATTTTTAATTCTACTTTGAAACATTAATTATATGTCGTCCCTACGGGACTTTAAGAATTGTTTTCATTCGTGCTTTTACCATATTTTCGTGACTACGTCACTCTTTTTAACCTCGTAGAGGTGTGATTATGGTAAAAACAGATACAAGTCTTACATTCAAAGTCCCGTAGGGACGAAATTAATTTTAAAATTTCTAATCTTTCAAAGTAGAATTAATTTTAAACTTATTACAAATCGTTTTTCAATCAAATTTTATATATTTGCAATTTAATTAAAAATCAATTTATTAACAAATTAATTATTTATTCACATGAACAAAATGAAACAACTAACTCTCTTAATTATTGCAGTTTATCTTAGCAGTTGCGCTGCATTTTATCGCAACATTGGACCTGAAAAAATCAACTATCCTCCTGCATTGGTAAAGGAAAAAGTAGAAATTGCTTACAGATATGATGTACTGCGTGATGCCGGAAACAAAAAGTATCCAAAAAGTGAAATCAAAAAGAACATACGTGTAGTAGCTGTAAAAATTACGAACAATTCGGACACAACAGTCGAAATAGCAAGAGATTTGGATTTCTATTGTGGCTCATCAAGAGTAACGTTGCTCACTCCGCTCGACATTAAAGAAACTATCAAACAATCGTGGCCTGCTTATGCTCTATATGGCATTGGTTGTATTTCGGGAAGTCCGTTGGATATTATCGTCTTTGGAGGAATAGGTGTTGGAAATATGGCAGTTGCCGGCAGTTCCAATAAAAAGCTCTTTTTGGAACTTATGAAATATGATATTCGGAATAAAGTGCTGAATAAAGGTGAATCAGTTGTTGGATTAATCGGCTTCGAAACGCTTCATGCTGATCCGATTACTATTAAACTGAAAAAATAAAAACAGTGGAAAAGTGAACTTTTATCGTTCACTTTTTCTTTTAATAAAAGTAGCAAACCAAAGCATTTTTATTGAGACACTCAAATGCATCAATTCCTTTCCACACTGAAACAATACTGGGGTTACGATGCTTTTCGTCCGCTTCAGGCTGATATAATTCAGAGTATTGCTTCGGGGAAAGATACGCTGGGATTGATGCCTACGGGTGGTGGAAAATCGCTTACCTTTCAGGTGCCTGCCTTGACCATGGAAGGTGTCTGCATTGTCGTTACACCGCTTATTGCACTGATGAAAGATCAGGTGGAAAACCTGAAAAAACGTAACATCAGAGCCGCTGCCATTTATTCGGGCATGAGCAACGACGACATAATGCTCACGCTTGATAACTGTGTTTTCGAAGCGTATAAATTCCTCTACGTTTCGCCCGAACGACTTGCCACATCACTTTTTCTTGAAAAAATTCGCCAAACGCGGGTTTGTATGATTGCAGTGGACGAGTCGCACTGTATTTCGCAGTGGGGTTACGATTTTCGTCCATCGTATTTGCGAATAGCTGATATCCGCGAAATACTTCCTGAAGTGCCCGTGCTGGCACTTACAGCTACTGCAACACCCGAGGTAGTTGACGATATTCAGGAAAAACTGCATTTCAGGCAAAAAAATGTTTTTCAAAAAAGTTTTTCGCGTTCCAATCTGGCTTATGTAGTACGAACTACCGAAAACAAAGACGAGCATTTACTCAAAATACTTAACAGCGTTCCGGGAACTTCGGTTGTGTACGTTCGCAACCGGAAGAAAACCAAGGAAGTAGCTGAATTTTTAGTTCAAAGCGGCATAGCGGCCGAGCATTTTCATGCCGGGCTGAAAAATGAAACCAAAGATGAACGTCAGCAACGGTGGAAAAACGGCGAAACGCGTGTTATTGTTTCGACCAATGCTTTCGGGATGGGTATCGATAAAGCCGAAGTGCGCACGGTGGTGCATTTGGATTTACCGGATTCACTCGAAGCCTATTTTCAGGAAGCAGGGCGAGCAGGTCGCGACGAAAAAAAGGCTTTTGCTGTACTACTTTACAACAATGGTGATGCTGTAAAAATGCGAAAGCGTGTGGCGGATTCTTTTCCCGGGAAGGAAGTGGTTGTAAAAATCTACGATTCGCTGTGCAATTATTATCAGATTGGTGTTGGTTCCGGTCTCGAACGGGTTTTTGCGTTCGATATTGCCGATTTTTGTACTCGCTACAAACTTCCAATTCTTATTGCTCATAATGCATTAAAGCTTTTGCAACAGGCCGGTTATATTGAACTTACCGACGAGCAGGATTGTTCGTCGCGGTTGCTGTTTACGGTGGATAGAGAAAATTTATATAAAATCCACCAATCACCCGAGCAGGATAAATTGATACATATTCTGCTCCGCTCTTACACAGGACTTTTTACCGACCCTGCCTATATCAACGAGGATGTGCTTGCCAAAAGGCTCGAATGGTCACACGAAAAAGTGTATAATGAACTTATAGCCTTATCCAAAGAACGAATTATTGAATACATTCCCCGAAAAAAAACGCCCTATATCACATTTACGCTCGAACGCCAGGAAACTGATCGGATTGTATTAGGTAAAGAGGCTTACGACGACCGCCGCGAGCGCTACATTACCCGTGTGAAAAGCGTGTTGGATTATGCGAAAGAAGAAAATGTTTGTCGAAGTCAGATACTGCTTTCGTATTTTGGCGAAAAAGACACAAAACCCTGCGGACAATGTGATATTTGCCTGAAAAAGAAAGAAAATGAAGTCGGAAACGATTTGTTTGAAAAAATTAAAACAGCAGTTCTTGAAGTTCTAAGCAAGGAATCGTTGCCAATCAATTCACTTTTACGCAAAATCCCCTTTAAAGAACCACAAGCCATTCAGGTTATTCGTTTTTTGATTGACAACGAGCACATTAAAGAGAATGAATTGATGCAATTAGAAATTAATAAGTGCGATTGATTTGATTCAACAAATCACATGTTTCAAACAACATTGTTTTTTTGTACATTTGCAAATTCAAATAATAAGACAATCCAATGTAAAAGACAACAAAGCATTGGAAGTTTTTTTATCTAAATTTCAGATAGTTAGACATGAAAATAATACTTGTAGGTACTGCCTATCCGTTCAGAGGAGGTTTGGCGGCGTATAATGAGCGTCTTGCACGTCAATTTGCCGCCGAAGGACATGATGTTGAAATTGTAACTTTTACGGTGCAATATCCAAAAATATTGTTTCCGGGTAAAACGCAGTTTTCGGACGAACCACAACCCACCGATTTGAAAATAACGCGGTTAATCAATTCGATGAATCCGCTTTCGTGGATTAAAGCCGGACATTACATACGAGGCAAAAGTGCCGATAAGGTAATTTTTTGCTACTGGATGGCTTTTATGGCTCCCTGTTTCGGTACTATTGCTCGCGTAATTCGAAATGGAAAAACAAAATCCATTGCGCTAATTCACAACATGATACCGCATGAGCCAACGATTTTGGACAATATTTTTCCAACGTATTTTGTAAGTGCCATGGATGGATTTGTGGCAATGGCTGAATCAGTAGTTGCTGATATTAAGAAATTCGACAAAACGAACAAACCCATTGCTGTATCGCCACACCCCATTTACGACCATTACGGCGAATCACTTGAAAAAAGCAATGCAGCTATGCGATTGGGCTTGCATGAGAAAATTTCGTATATCCTCTTTTTTGGATTTATTCGCGAATACAAAGGGCTTGATTTACTACTCGAAGCATTTGCCGATAAACGGTTGCGTGAGTTTCCGGTGAAATTGATTGTTGCCGGTGAGTTTTATGAAAACCCGGAACCATACCTGCAATTAATCTACAAACTCAAACTCGAAAACCTCGTCGAACTACGTACAATTTTTATCCCCGACAACGAAGTGCGAAACTACTTCAGCATTGCCGATATTGTGGCTCAACCTTACCGATCGGCTACACAAAGTGGTGTAAGTCAGATAGCTTATCATTTTGAAAAACCAATGTTGGTTACCAATGTGGGTGGACTTGCTGAAATTGTTCCGCATGGCAAAGTGGGCTATGTAGTTGAAACAGAGCCGATACACATTGCCAACGCTTTATTCGACTTTTTTACAAACAAACGTTCCGAAGAATTTGTTGAAAATATAAAAGTTGAAAAGCAAAAATATGCCTGGTCCAAAATGACGGCAGCGATAAATACATTAAATGTTTAATTATTTCGCGTTTCGTATTAAAATCAACACAACGTGAAACGCGAAACCTGAAACACCAAACAACAAAATAATGGCTAACGATATAGTAGAAACCCCGTTAATGAAACAGTTTTTCGAAATCAAATCGAAACATCCCGATGCGATTTTGCTGTTCCGTTGTGGCGATTTTTACGAAACTTTCTCGCAGGATGCGATTGAAGCTTCCGAAATATTAGGTATTACCCTTACTCGTCGTGCCAATGGTTCAGCCAAAACAGTGGAATTGGCTGGCTTTCCGCATCATGCACTCGATACTTATTTGCCAAAATTAGTACGTGCCGGTAAGCGTGTGGCTATTTGCGACCAGCTCGAAGATCCAAAACTCACTAAAAAATTAGTAAAACGTGGTGTTACCGAATTGGTTACACCCGGAGTTTCGTACAGCGATACGACGCTGAATCACAAAGAAAATAATTTTCTGGCGAGCGTTTACATGAATAAATCGCGCGTGGGGGTATCGTTTCTGGATATTTCAACGGGCGAATTTCTGGTTGCCGAAGGAACAGGCGAATATGTGGATAAACTTTTAAATAGTTTTTCTCCTAAAGAAGTTCTTTTCGACCGCTCAAAACGCAAGGATTTTGAAGCGCAATTTGGCACCAAATTTTTTACCTATGCGCTCGAAGACTGGGCTTATACGCCTGATTCTGCCAACGAAAGATTGTTGAAGCATTTCGAGACCAAAAATCTGAAAGGTTTTGGTGTGGATAACTTGCCGAATGCCATTGTGGCTGCAGGCTCCATTTTACATTATTTAGACTTAACACATCATCAGCAAACAGGCCATATCACGCAACTTTCGCGCATTGAAGAAGACCGCTATGTGTGGCTCGACCGATTCACGGTACGGAATCTTGAACTTTACGGCTCCATTAACGAAGGTGCTCGTACATTGGTGGATGTGTTGGATAAAACTATTAGCCCAATGGGTGCGCGTTTACTGAAACGCTGGATTGCTTTTCCTCTGAAAGATGTAAAACCGATAAACGAGCGCTTAAGCGTCGTGGAGTTTTTCTTCAAAAATCCGGAATTAAAACAGCTTTTGGAGCAAAATATTGCGTTAATCGGCGATTTGGAACGTATTATTTCCAAAGTGGCTGTCGGACGTATCAATCCACGCGAAGTGGTACAACTTAAAGTAGCTCTAAAAGCTATTGAACCCATAAAAGAAGCTTGTTCGTTGGCCGAAAATGCCAGTTTGCAAAAATTTGCCGACCAACTGAATGCTTGTCATCTTATTTCCGAAAAAATTGAAAAAGAAGTCAATAACGATCCTCCAACTTTGATTAACCGTGGCAATATTATTCGTTTTGGGATTGATGCCGATTTGGACGAATTACGCACATTGGCACATTCGGGTAAGGAATTTCTGCAACAAATTCAGGAACGCGAAAGCGAAACAACAGGCATTCCAAGTCTGAAAATCAGCTTTAATAATGTGTTTGGGTATTATATTGAAGTACGCAATTCGCATAAAGATAAAGTGCCCGAAACATGGATTCGAAAGCAAACATTGGTAAATGCCGAACGCTATATTACGCAGGAATTAAAAGTGTACGAAGAAAAAATTCTGGGTGCTGAAGAAAAAATTCTTTCGATAGAGACACGCCTTTTCAACGAACTTGTAATCAGCCTGATGGATTATATTCCGGCTATTCAGCTCAATTCCAATCTCATAGCTCAGTTAGATTGCTTGCTTTCGTTTACTAAAGTTTCTGCCGAAAACAAATATATACGTCCCGAAGTAGTAGATTCTAATGTGTTGGATATAAGACAGGGTCGCCATCCGGTAATAGAAAAACAATTACCTGTTGGCGAAAGTTATATTGCCAACGATGTGTATCTCGACACTGAATCACAGCAAATCATAATCATTACCGGGCCGAATATGGCTGGTAAGTCGGCGTTGCTACGACAAACGGCACTGATTACGCTTATGGCGCAGATTGGTTGTTTTGTGCCTGTACAAAGTGCGCAAATAGGTGTGGTCGATAAAATTTTCACACGTGTAGGTGCCAGCGATAATATTTCGCAGGGCGAATCTACTTTTATGGTAGAAATGAACGAAGCGGCAAGTATTCTGAATAATCTTTCGAACCGCAGCCTGATTTTGTTTGATGAACTTGGACGGGGAACAAGCACTTACGATGGTATTTCCATTGCCTGGGCTATTGTGGAATATATTCACGAGCATCCAAACTGTAAAGCCAAAACGCTTTTTGCTACACACTACCACGAGTTGAACGAAATGGAAAAATCGTTCAACCGCATCAAAAACTACAATGTTTCTGTAAAAGAGGTGGATAAGAAAGTGATTTTCCTCCGCAAATTGGTGAAAGGTGGCAGTGAGCACAGCTTTGGTATTCATGTAGCCAAAATGGCCGGAATGCCCATGAGCATTGTGAAACGTTCGGAACAAATTCTGAAAGACTTAGAATCGGAAAACCGACAGACAGGCGTTTCGAAGCCAATTGGCGAAATAGCCGAACACCGCGAAGGAATGCAATTGAGCTTCTTCCAACTCGACGACCCTGTACTCGAACAAATCCGCGACGAAATCAAGAATTTAGACATCAATAACCTCACACCGGTTGAGGCGCTTAATAAACTGAATGACATTAAGCGTATTATCAGGGGGAAGTGATGAAAAGCAACTCAAAATTCAAGTTATCAATCTAATTTTTAAATAAAAAGGAATAAAAAAACGTTTGTATATCAATTGAAAAAAAACCTATACATTTATATATATTTGTCTAAAGAATACTTGTAATATCCAATCCTGTGAAGCCTGACATAATTTGGTTGAGTTTTTGTCTGATTTTTGAAACACCTCCTACTGTATTTGACTCAATATTCAAAGGCATTACGGGGTCGTGAAGCGACATTCGCAGCAAAAACCAACCATTTTCTCCGGTAATGGTCGATCGCACGCGCAAACCTTCAAAATTCGGTTTTATTATTTCCCAGCCATTGTACATTCCTACTTTAGTCATCATTTTTTCGAGCACTTGATTTCCATAATTTGCAAAATCAGGTTCCGTTATATGAAGGCGGTATTCCTTGCTTTCCACTGGTTGTTCAAGATTCTCAATCAGCTGCGTCAACTCAAGTCCCTGCGCATTCATTCGAGCCATTTCTACTAATAATTTAGCAACCAAATAAGCACCATCGTCTAAAAAGTAATTTTCACGCAGGGCTGCATGACCCGATGTTTCGATGGCGAGCCAACTTTCCTCGCCCGATTCATTTAAGCGTATCGACTCATTAATAACGTTTTTGTATCCGCGTTTAAAGCGGTGATGTTTCCCTTTTAAATCCTGCTCTATAAACTTTGTCAGTCCATCCGAAGTAATGGAATCGGTAACTATGGTACTTCCGGGATGTTCGTTTAGAATTACTGCCGAAATAAGAGCAATCAGCGAATTTCGGTTAATGGGATTTCCGTTTTTATCGACCACAGCCGAGCGATCCACATCCGTATCGAAAATTATTCCAAGATCAGCATGGTGTATCTTTACAGCATCGCAAATGGAGCGCATGGCTGTTTCATCCTCCGGATTTGGAATATGGTTTGGAAATCGTCCATCGGGGTTGAGGAACTGGCTACCCGAAATGTCGGCTCCTAACTGAGCAAGTACCTTTTCGGCAAAAAATCCACCGGCACCATTTCCGGCATCTACAATGATTTTAAGCCCCCGAAGCGGTTGGTTGTAGTCTGATATATTGTTTGCACCCTTACGAATATACGAAACCAAAAAATCGGAATAATCATCGATAAAAGGTTTAGTAGTAACATTACCCTTTTTAGAGAAATTTTCAAATTGACCGGCAGCAGCAATTTCGAGAATGGCCGTAATGTCCTTTTTATCAAGTCCACCATTGCTGGTGAAAAATTTCAGACCGTTTCGGTTATACGGTAAATGACTGGCTGTAAGCATAACACCTGCAGTAGCGTGTAATTTTTCGTCAACTGTAGCCATAAACATGGCAGGTGTCGAAGCAATTCCGCAATCAACCACATCAGCACCCATTTCGGTAATTCCATGAGCAAAAGCCTCTTTCAAAGCTTGACCGCTAAGTCGCGAATCCATACCCACTGCAATGCTGATAGCAGTTTTGCCGCTTTGCCGCAACCATGCAACAAATGCCTTGCCTATCGTATATACTACTTCAGACGTTAAATTCACTATCTCACCATCGATTCCTTCCAGAGCTACACCCCTGATATCCGAACCATTTTGCAATTTTTTGTAATCCATAATAATACAGAGTTTTTTACAAAAGTATCATTTTTAATAAAAACTTATATTGTGTTATAAAAAAAATATTGATTATATGTTGCACAACATAATATTAACTGTTTCACAATCAAAAAACAAGTGTTTTCTTTACACTTGTAAAAATCAGGTTTCAGTATTTTCATTACAAATAAATATATGTGTCTGATAATGTGTAATATACAAAACAATAAATTTTCAAAACTTTATAAGCAAAACTAGAAATGTTCAGTTCTCCATATACCGATAAAGATAAATTTCTGGTTGCCGTAGATAGTATTATCCTCGGTTTTCGCGAAAACGAATTGCATGTACTTATTGCTAAGCGTCCGTTTGAACCCATGAAAGGTGAATGGTCGCTAATGGGTGGATTTGTGGATAAGAATGAAAGTGTACAGGCAGCAGCCAAGCGCGTTGTTCAGGACTTTACCGGTATCGACGATATTTACCTGGAACAAGTAGGCGCTTATGGAGAGTTAGATCGCGACTTGGGCGAACGGGTTATTTCGGTGGCCTATTATGCATTGGTAAATATCGAACATTTTGAAAAAAGCCTGGCTGCCAAATACGATGCTCGCTGGGTAAAACTGATGAGTTTGCCACAATTAGTTTTCGACCATAACCGAATGGTGCGCGATACCATAAATCAGTTACAACGCCGAGCTGCCGTAAAACCAATCGGTTTCAATCTATTGAGCGAACTTTTCACTTTGCCAACATTGCAAAGTTTGTACGAATCAATCTATCAGGAAAGTATTGACAAGCGCAATTTCCGTAAAAAGCTCCTAAGTATGGATATACTCGAAAAGCTGGACGAAAAAGATAAAAGTTCATCGCGCAAAGGAGCGTTCTATTACAAATTCAACAAAGAAAAATACGATCAGTTAATCGAACAGGGACTGCATTTCTCGCTGTAATGAAATGCCCCAAACCCCTAAAGGGGCTTTAAGACGCAGTTCATAAAAAAGTATTGCGTTTTGTAATTTTATATTTTTTAAAAGGATAAGTGTAAATTGAACATTTATATTTAATTCGTATAATTCGTTTTAATTCGTAGTAAAAAAATTCGTAGTAAAAGATGTTAGAAGTATTAAAAGAAAAAGTTTTTCGTGCAAATCTGGATTTGGTGAAACACGGGTTGGTGATTTTTACATGGGGCAATGCCAGCGCTATCGACCGCGAAAGTGGATTGGTTGTCATTAAACCGTCAGGCGTTTCGTACGACGATATGAAAGCCGATGACATGGTAGTAGTGGATTTAGACGGAAATGTGGTGGAAGGAAAATTCAAACCGTCGTCGGATACGGCAACGCATTTGGTTTTTTACAAAGCATTCCCCAATATTGGGGGTGTGGTACACACCCATTCAACATTCGCTACTGCCTGGGCACAAGCAGGTTGCGATTTGCCAAATATCGGAACAACGCATGCCGATTATTTCAGTGATGCTATTCCCTGTACGCGTGATATGACGCAGGCTGAAGTAGAAGGAGCTTACGAACTGGAAACCGGAAATGTAGTCGTGCAACGTTTCGAAGGACTGAATCCCGACCATATTCCGGGTGTATTGGTAAAAAATCACGGTCCATTTTCGTGGGGAAAAAACGCCGACGATGCTGTTCATAATGCTGTGGTAATGGAACAAGTAGCAAAAATGGCGCATATCGCCTACAGTGTAAATCCAAACTTGACTATGAATCCGCATTTGATTAAAAAGCACTTTTATCGTAAACACGGTCCGGGAGCGTATTACGGACAAACCGCCCCCTAACCCCCTCCAGAGTAGGGGGAATGAGCGTAAGGCAAACATTCTTAAAATTAGAAATATAAATCAACAAAATAAATTATTAACAAAAAACTCATTCCCAATAATATTCCTATTTATAAAGGGCTTTAGGGAGAGTTCAAATTTAAAACAAATCCTCGAAAACCCCAATCTCCCCCTCCAATGGAGGGGGTTGGGGGGAGGTGAAATTTATGGAATACAAAAATCTCGAAGTATGGTTCATCACCGGAGCACAATTGCTTTATGGTGGTGACGCAGTAGTGAGCGTTGATGCACACTCAAATGAAATGGTAAAAGGGTTAAATGACTCGGGTAATTTACCGGTAAAAGTAGTTTATAAAGGTACGGCAAATTCTTCGGCCGAAATATCCGAAATTATGCGTGCTGCCAATGGCGATACAAAATGTGTGGGTATGATTACCTGGATGCATACTTTTTCGCCTGCAAAAATGTGGATTCATGGTTTGATGGATTACAAAAAACCATTATTACACCTTCACACACAGTTTAACGAAGAAATTCCGTGGTCGGAAATCGATATGAATTTCATGAACCTGAACCAGTCTGCTCATGGTGACCGCGAATTTGGTTTTATCACAAGCCGCTTACGCAAACCTCGTAAAATTGTGGTAGGTTACTGGAAAGATAAATCGACACACGAAAAAATCGCATCGTGGATGCGCGTTTGTGCTGGATGGGCCGATGCTCAAAACATGCAAATTATCCGTTTTGGCGATAATATGAACAATGTAGCTGTAACCGATGGCGATAAAGTGGAAGCCGAAATCCGTTTGGGTTATCATGTGGATAATGCGCCGATTGCAAAATTGGTTCCTTACGTTGAAGCAGTTACTGAGGCTGAAATCGACACGCTGATTGCTGAATACGAACGTTTATATGATTTTGCTGACGATTGCAAACGTGGTGCCGAAAAACACATTTCGGTTCGTCAGGCTGCTGCTCAGGAAATTGGTTTACGTCGCTTCCTGGAAGAGAAAAATGCCACAGCATTTACAACCAGTTTTAATGAGTTGGAAGGTATGAGTCAGTTAATGGGCTTTGCTTCGCAACGTTTGATGGCCGAAGGTTATGGTTTTGGTGCTGAAGGCGACTGGAAAACAGCTGCCTTAACCCGTACCATGTGGGTAATGGCACAAGGTTTACCTGGTGGATGCTCATTCCTGGAGGATTATGTATTAAATTTTGATGGGGCAAAAAGTTCTATTCTTCAATCGCACATGTTGGAAATCAACCCTGAAATTGCTGCCGAAAAACCACGTATCGAGGTTCATTTCTTAGGAATTGGCGATGCAGGTGTTTGTGCGCGACTTATTTTTCAGGCACACAAAGGGGAAGGAATTGCAGCAACTATAGTGGATATGGGTAACCGCTTCCGTATGATTGTAAACGAAGTAAAAGTAATTGAGCCAAAAGCACTTCCAAAACTTCCTGTAGCTTGTGCCTTGTGGATTCCACAGCCAAACCTCGAAGTGGGCGCAGGTGCATGGATTACAGCCGGTGGAACGCACCACTCCAGTTTTTCATTTTCCATTACAACAGAAATGATGGAAGATTATGCCGAAATTGCCGACATAGAAATGTTGATTATTGATGAAAACACCAATATTCGTCAGTTCAAACAGGATATCCGCAATAATGAAGTGTATTATATGTTGAATAAAGCCCTCAGATAATTAATCAATATGCCAATGTGCTAATGTGCCAATCATTGGCATATTGGCATATTTGCTAATTTGCACATTAGAAATATGAAATACGTTATTGGATTAGATTATGGTAGCGACTCGGCACGTGCCGTGGTTGTAAATGCCGAAAATGGTGAGGAATTAGCATCATCAGTTAAATATTATCCTCGCTGGATGGAAGGTAAATACTGTGTCCCAACTGCCAATCAGTATCGTCAGCATCCACAGGATTATATTGATGCACTTGAATACACGGTAAAGGATGCTTTAAGTAAATGTCCGGCTGGCACAGCTGAAAGCGTGGTAGGAATTGCATTTGACACAACCGGAAGTACACCTGTTTTCACAGATAAAAACGGTACTCCATTGTCGATGTTGCCTGAATTTGCTGAAAACCCGAACGCTATGTTCGTTTTGTGGAAAGACCACACTGCTATTAATGAAGCAGAAGAAATCAACGAACTGGCAGCAAAATGGGATATTGATTATACGGCTTACGAAGGTGGAATTTATTCTTCGGAATGGTTTTGGGCAAAAGCATTGCATGTACTTCGTGCTGATGAAAAAGTAAGAAATGCAGCTTACTCGTTGGTGGAGCACTGCGACTGGTTACCGGGCTTATTGGTTGGAAAAACCAATCCACACGAAATCTGTCGTAGCCGTTGTGCCTCAGGTCACAAAGCTATGTGGCTCGAAAAATGGGGCGGATTACCGTCAGAGGAATTTTTGGTTGCTTTGGATCCGCTGTTGGCCGGCTATCGCGACCGACTATATACAGATACATGTCCGAGTGACAAAAAGACCGGCTATTTAACTGATGAGTGGGCAGCTCGTCTTGGTTTGACTACTAATGTTGCGGTTGCTGTTGGTGCATTCGACTGCCACATGGGTGCTGTTGGTGCCGAAGTAAAACCGGGTGCGTTGGTACGCGTTATCGGAACTTCTACCTGCGACATTATGGTGTCCAGTTACGAGGAAATGGGTCAAAAACTTATTCCGGGTATTTGTGGACAGGTTGATGGCTCGGTTATTCCGGGTATGATTGGACTGGAAGCAGGGCAATCGGCTTTTGGCGATGTGTATGCCTGGTTCAAAAATGTAGTGGCCTGGCCGGTCGTAAACGTGCTTTCGAAAACTACGCTGGTGGATGAAGCTACGAAACAAAAACTGATTGATGAAACTGTAGATCAGATTATACCTGCACTTTCGATCGAAGCTGCGAAAGTTCCTGTTTCTGAATCAACTATTCTGGCTACCGACTGGATAAATGGTCGTCGGACGCCGGATGCTAATCAAAAAGTAAAAGGAACGATTACCGGATTAAATCTCGGAAGCTCGGCTCCGCTTATTTTCCGTGCATTAGTCGAAGCTACTGCTTATGGTTCAAAAGCTATCGTTGATCGCTTTATCGAAAACGGTGTTGAAATCAAAGAAATCATCGGTATTGGAGGCATTGCGCTGAAATCGCCATTTGTAATGCAAACATTGGCCGACGTACTGAACATGCCAATAAAAGTGGCGAAGGCCGAACAGGCATGTGCTTTTGGAACTTCGATGTTTGCAGCCGTTGTGGCCGGTGTTTATGAGAAGGTAGAAGATGCACAAAAAGCAATGGGAATGGGCTTTGCTCAGGAATATTATCCAATTGCAGAAAATGTGCAGCTTTATAATGAGCTTTATAAAAATTACGTCAAACTCGGACAATTCACCGAAAAGGAATTGTTTTCGTAAATGACCTCACCCCTGGCCCCTCTCCTTGAGGAGAGGGGAAAAGGAAATAAAAATGAACTCTTTTAAATAGTAAATGGTAAATTGTTAAATAGTAAATAAATATTATGAACTGGAATTCACAGGAATTTATTTGGCTCGACTGGGTGATTATCGCAGTTGGGATATGTGCTGTAACATGGGCTGTATGGCGTTCGATTCAGAAAGATAAGAGCAAACAGCAGGGTGCTGACAGCGAGGATTATCTTTTCGGGAAAGGCGAACCTTGGTATATAATCGGAGCGGCAATTTTTGCGGCGAATATTGGCTCTGAGCATCTTGTAGGGCTTGCCGGAACGGGTGCAAAAGCCGGTGTAGGTATGGCACACTGGGAAATGCAGGGTTGGATGATTCTGATATTGGGATGGCTTTTTGTGCCGTTTTACCAATTGATGAATGTTAAGTTGGGCAAAATTATTACCATGCCCGATTTTCTGAAAAACCGTTATACACCGGCAACAGGTTCGTGGTTGTCGATTATTACGCTGATTGCTTATGTATTGACTAAAGTAAGTGTTACGGCATTTACCGGTGGTATTTTTATGGAAAGTCTGCTTGGATTGCCATTCTGGTACGGTGCTATCGGCCTGATTGTGTTAACCGGAATTTTCACCGTGCTGGGCGGAATGAAGGGTGTTATGACCTTATCGGCCATTCAAACGCCCATTCTGATTGTCGGTTCGTTTCTGGTGCTATTCTTAGGCTTGTCGGCTTTGGGTGGCGGAAGTATTGCCGATGGTTGGACTGCTATGATTGATTATTCAAAAACACTCAGCGTAGGCGCTGACGGTGTTGCTTACGGAACTAATCACATGTTCCACTTCGAAACCGGCGATCCGTTGTACGACGATTATCCCGGATTCTGGGTATTTATAGGGGCTTCCATTATCGGTTTCTGGTATTGGGCTACCGACCAGCATATTGTACAACGTGTATTGGGACAAACTAAAGGCGAATCGAGCGATGTGGTTATGAAACGTGCCCGCAGGGGAACTATAGCTGCCGGTTATTTTAAATTATTGCCTGTATTTATGTTCCTGATTCCGGGAATGATTGCAGCAGCACTGGCTGCCCGTCCCGATAGTGGTTTTACGCTCACTGACCCTGATACCGCTTTTGGTTCGATGGTGAAGTTTGTATTACCCGCCGGCGTAAAAGGAATTGTAACCATTGGTTTTATTTCGGCATTAGTAGCTTCGCTGGCAGCGTTTTTCAATTCGTGCGCCACGCTTTTTACCGAAGATTTTTACAAACCAATGTTTAAAGAAAAGAGCGAAGCAACTTATGTGCTTGTTGGCCGCATTGCCACAATTGTAGTGGTGGTGCTTGGTATTGGCTGGATTCCGGTAATGATGAGTTTGGGAAGTTTGTATTCGTACCTACAAGGCATTCAATCGCTGCTTGCTCCGGCCATGGTGGCTGTGTTTGTAATGGGAATATTCTCGAAGAAAATTACCCCCAAAGCAGGTGAAGCCGGTTTAATCGTAGGATTTTTAATTGGTATGGTTCGCTTGCTGACCAATATATTAACCGACACCGGCAAAACGGTAATGACAGGCTGGCAATGGGAGTCGACCACCTGGTTCTGGCAAACCAACTGGCTGATTTTCGAAATCTGGTTGCTGGTTTTCATTATGTTGTTTATGATTTTTGTGTCGTTCTTTACCAAAAAGCCAACTGCACAGCAAATTGAGTTTATTACGTTTACCGGTGATTATAAAACACTTATCCGTAATAGCTGGAATAAATGGGATGTTATTGCTTCGCTTGGAGTTGTAGCATTCTGTGCTGCGTTTTACTGGTATTTCTGGTAAAAACAATTAACAATTATTGATTCGATTTTATTTGAATCAATCGGTAGTAGCAAACCATAAATTGCGCATTAAAAAAGGGCAAAACCTAAAATCACTTTTAGAGTTTTGCCCTTTCGTCTGTATGTTAGTTTTATTGTTTTTCGTTACGCTTTTGTACGTTGTAGAAAATCTTCATCTGATTGCCCAGAATTTTTGTGAATCCTTTTACATCGTCGGCACTCCAGGCGCGGTTTACTTCGCCATATTCGCCAAAGTCGGTTTTCATTAGGTCGAACGGACTATCCACACCCACCAGCGTGTAGCTGTACGGACGAAGTTTGATAATTACTGTTCCGGTTACATTTTGTTGTGAACTTTGAAGAAATTGTTCCATATCGCGCATTACCGGCTCTAAATATTGTGCTTCGTGCAGAAACATGCCATACCAGTTTCCTAATTGTTCTTTCCAGTACTGCTGCCATTTGGTAAGCGTATGCTTTTCGAGCATTTTATGTGCGTTGATTATCAACAGTGGCGCTGCAGCTTCAAAACCTACGCGTCCTTTAATACCGATAATTGTATCGCCGATATGCATATCGCGGCCAATACCAAACTTGTTGGCAATCTCTTCTAACTTATTAATCAGCAGCACTTTATTCGCATTTCCCTCTCCGTTTACAGCCGTAATTTCGCCTTTTTCGAAACTTATGCTGATGGTTTCTTCTCCCTGCTTTTCAATTTGACTCGGATAAGCCTCTTCGGGTAATGTCTGATTCGATTTCAGTGTTTCTTTGCCACCTATCGAAGTTCCCCACAAGCCTTTGTTAATGGAATATTCCATTTTGGTAAAATCGGCTACAAATCCGTGCTCTTTCAGATAGTTGATTTCGTATTCACGTGTAAGAACCATGTCGCGGGTTGGAGTCAGAATTTTAATTTCGGGCGCAATTACATCAAACGTTAAATCGAATCGCACCTGGTCGTTTCCGGCACCGGTACTACCGTGAGCCACATAGTCGGCACCTATTTCTTTGGCATAATGTATAATGGCCAATGCCTGAAAAATGCGCTCCGAACTTACCGAAATGGGATAAGTGCCGTTGCGAAGCACATTGCCAAACACCATGTATTTGATACTTTTTTCGTAATACTCCTGCGTAACATCTAATGTTGCATGCGAAGCTGCACCCAGTCGGTAAGCTTTATCTTCAATCACTTTCAGTTCCTCTTCGCTGAATCCTCCTGTATTTGCAACCGCAGTGTGCACTTCATAGCCTTTTTCTTTGGCTAAATACATGGCACAAAACGAAGTATCCAAACCACCGCTAAATGCCAATAATACCTTTTCTTTCATTTTTTTTATAAGTCTAAGGTCAAAAGACAAAAGTCTAATGACGATAATGTATTCAAATAGTTTTATTTAGTTTCATCTTTTGCCGGGTCGAACAGCATTCCGGTACATAGACAATGTTTGCGGTTGGTGCGTTGCAGAATATCATAGTTTACGCAGCTCTGACAACCTTTCCAGAACGATTCATCGTCGGTAAGTTCCGAAAACGTAACAGGTTTATATCCCAGTTCGGAGTTAATTTTCATAACGGCTAAACCGGTGGTAAGACCAAATATTTTTGCATTCGGGTAGCGCTGACGCGAAAGTTCAAAAGCCTTGCGCTTGATTTTTTTCGCTAATCCCTGTCCGCGGTATTTATCCACCACAATAAGTCCCGAGTTGGCCACAAACTTTTTGTTTCCCCATGTCTCGATATAGCAAAATCCGGCAAATTCTTCGCCAGCCAAAGCAATAATCGCCTTTCCCTCACGCATTTTCTGTTCCACATATTCGGGCGAACGACGCGCAATACCTGTGCCACGTACTTTAGCAGCGTCGGCAATGGTATTTAATATTGTTTCAACATAACCCAGATATTTTTCGTCGGCTATTTCAACTGTAATATTATCAACAGTATATTCTGTACTCATCTCTGTAATTTTCTTTCTTAATAATTTTGTTCGAATACGGATTTAACAAATTCAATTTTCGGCAAAGGTATTTCGCATCATCAACAAAATATCATCGCGGGTAATGCCTTCGCGCGGAATTACCAAAATGGTATCGTCGCCGGCAATGGTTCCCAACACTTCATCCGTTGCTTTGTTGTCAATATCCCAGGCAATGGCACTGGCATAGCCCGGTTTGGTTTTTACTACTGCCAATTGACCCGAAAATTCAACACTTAAAACTGCTCCATACGAAATGGTGGGGTTAGCAGTAGGCTGCACTGCAAGCGGTTTGTTGTAAACCGGCAATACATACTTATACAATCCGTTGGAGAGTGGTGTTTTGGCTACCTTTAATAGTTTCAAATCGCGCGAAAGAGTTGCCTGAGTTACATCGCATTGCCTTTCAATAAGTAGTTTCAGTAGTTCTTCCTGACTGCCCACTACTTTCGATCGGAGAATTTCTGAAATTATCTGCAATCGGTTTCGTTTGTTTTTCATTCGTGCTGCTTGTTTTTGTTTCTAATTATAGTATAAATGTATATTTACTCATTATTATTGCATAAATATATAATTAGGGTGCAAATATACGGAAATTATTCTGTTTGCAAAATATTCTGTATAATTATTCTATTAAAAAAGACATAATTGTATATAATTTGTATTTTATTGCACAAATCTGTATCAGATTCTTCGGTTAATCATGTATCTTTGCAGCAAAAAACGGTGGAAACAGAATTTAAAATAACATCGGACGGCTCACTTACATTGTATGTGCCTGAAATTGACGAAACATACCACTCCACACACGGCGCTATACAAGAGTCGGCTTTTATTTTTATCGATAAGGCTTTCAGACTTTGTACAAAAAATGAAATTAAAATTCTTGAAATCGGATTTGGGACGGGATTAAATTCACTTTTGACAGCCGCAGAAGCCGAGAAATCGGAACAAAAAGTAACTTACATAAGCCTCGAAAAATTTCCGGTAGCGCATGAAAAAGCACAACAACTAAATTATTACCAACAAGTTAAGTGGAATCATGCTACTGAAGTTTTTCAGAGCATACACCGTTCGCCATGGGAAAAGGAAGTTGAAATAACATCGCATTTCAGATTAAAAAAAGTGCAGTGCGATTTTACAACTTACCTCCCCGACTCCATGTTCGATTTGGTTTATTTTGATGCCTTTTCGCCCGAAAAACAACCTGAAATGTGGACAGAGCAACAGTTTCAGAAAATTTATAATGCCTGTAATTCCGGTGCAATTCTCACAACATATTGTGCCAAAGGCAAGGTTCGAAGAGCTTTACAAACTGTAGGATTTGAAGTAGAACGCTTAGCCGGCCCTCCTGGTAAACGCGAGATATTGCGTGCTGTAAAAAACTGAAGGAAATAAAACTGTATTTTTATATATAATCGCCGGGAGTAACTCCATAACAGCTTTTGAATTATTTGCCAAAATATGACAAATCGTCAAATCCAAGAATAGAGGATATTTCATTGATTTTCAAATCAAATGATTTACAAACCTTGCAATCATTTCGGGTTCAGTTTCAAGAATATTGCCGATAACCACTAAGTCGGCACCAGCCTGAAATGCTGCTTGTAGCTGCGTTTCGGTTTTTATGCCTCCACCTACAATAAGCGGAACAGAAAGATGTGATTTCAAATGCCGAATCATGTCGGTTGGCACCGGCAATTTTGCACCACTACCAGCTTCGAGGTAAATAGCTTTCATTCCCAACAATTGTCCGGCTAATGCTGTAGCCAGCGCAATGTCGTTTTTATCGCGCGGAATGGGTTGTGTATTCGATATATATTCCACAGCACTTTTTGTTCCTCCGTCCACCAACATATATCCTGTGGGAATTACTTCGAGCCCTGAATTTGAAATGGATATTGCCGCATTAACATGCTGACTGATAAGATATTCGGGATTTCGACCTGAAATTAGCGACAAAAGTAACAATGCATCAGCATCGGGCGAAAACTGCGAAACATCACCAGGGAAAAGCACTACCGGTATATGAAGCTCATTTTTAAAGGTTTGAATAAGGGCTGAAAACGAAATTTTAAGCTGACTACCACCAATAAAAATAAAATCGGGCGTGTATTTTCGCAACAAAGGCAATAGTATTTGTAAATGTGCATCGCTGCATTTATCCGGGTCGATAAGCACGGCAAGCATTTTCTGTCCAGCTTTAGCCTTTTCTACCAGCGAAGTATATATTTCAGCGTTCATACCTTTAATTTTCAATACAATACACTAAGTTATATTCACGTGTAGCGGAGTAATGCAATGTATATTCAGTTCCCGAAACGATATGAACACCTGTAAAATTTCCCGTTTCAGTCGCTTTAAAATCCGAAATTTCGAGATGTTTATCAAAATTAACAGCCTCATTTCCAATGATTTTATATAACGTTTCTTTTGCCGACCAGGCAAGTTGCACTTTTCGTAAATCAGCAGCATCAAAAAGCGTATCCTGTTCTTTTGAGGTAAGAAATCGGCGATAAAGTTTCAAAAAACGGTCGGTTGGAATTTCAATATCGATGCCCACATTTTTTGATGGGTGCAACATGACCGCCACCCATTTCCCGCTATGCGAAATGCTTATTTTCAAATTACTATCCATACAAAATGGCTTACCATCAGCCGTATAAGTTATAATAACTTCAAATCCGACAAGCGTATTCAGTGCAATGCGCGCAGCTAAAAACTCTGTTCTGCGTTTCGGAGTTTTCAGTTGATTAAACTCTATTTCATAAATTTCGAAATTTACAAGCAGCTTCGTTAACTCTGCCTCGCTTTCGGTAATTTCCCAAAGTAAAACAGAAGCATCTTCGATATGTAACGTTTTGTGTATCATTTTTTCCACTCAAAGCTTTCCATCAGGCGAACCATATCGTTTCGGATATACGCCACAACGGGTGCAATTGAATCTTTGTTGGGCACATTATCGAAATACAGAGCACCACGTAAAAAATGACGGGTGCTGTCGGTGAGCGTAAATTGCAAATTCGAAGCTGTATTTCCCTTTAAATCGTACAAAATTCCATGCACATTTTTTTCCGTATTATTAAATGCCAACTCACTGATATTATCGGCCTTGATACTATGTTTGTACACAAACCGACGGGCATCTTCGGTCAATTCCCTGAAATTCCGGTTTACCGGTTTGTAACTCACGTGAACAGCTGCATTGAACTGCGGATAGGTAAGATCGAACCAGTATTTTTCGTGTGGTTGCGAGCGCATAACCACAGTAGCTATGTTCGAATATTCAAATCGAAAGGGCATTTCATTTTCGAGTGTTTTGTACTCATGCGGTGGCAGATACACTCTAAAATAACCGTAAGGTTTGGGTGTATAACTTTGGCCACAAGAAGTTATCAAAATCACAAAGAATATTAGAAAAATTTTATTCATAATTTTTATGTAATACGCAATCCATAAGAATAAAAAATGGAAATGCAAAAATACGGAATTATTTTGTGTTTGCCACCAACCGCGCACCTGCAAGCATAGGCAGCACAAAATTTAGCAGCCAAAGCGCAAAACCGGCAAAGGCAATACCGGCAGTATTATCTGAAAACACACCTATAAAAAGTACTGCGTAAGAACTGCGAATGGCAACTTCCGAAAATGCCAGCGAAGGCGTAAAAGTCACAAAAAGGTAACTTACGGGTATCGAAATAGCCGCTTCGCTCCATGTTAAATGTACACCAAAAAACTGCAATACAACAAAAAACTGTATACTGAATACCAAAAAACGAAGCACGGAATAAAAAGCAATTATCAGCAAATCAGACTTTTTGTAATTAGCAATTGCCGAATACTGCATAAGCTTATTATTTTTATTGAATAAAAATACAATTTCCGGCAAATAAATGTATAATCCGGTAAATATAATTACAAAAACAGCAATTGAAACGAAGTAAACTGGTTGAAAAAGAACGATATTCCCTTCTAAAACAAGGAAATACAAAACTGCAGCTGGCAAACCCAAAAGTGCGATGCAGTAATTTTGCGTAAAGCTGTTTAGCAACGAATAAACAGCCGCAATTTTTCGGTTTTCGGGGCGAACAAAAAGCATCCTGCCTCCCATTTCTCCAATTCGGTTTGGCGTGGCAAATCCGGTAAAAAAACCTGCTAATACCGATTTAAAAGCATTTTTTAGCGAAACATGCTCTGAATGTTCTACAATTTTCTTCCATTTTATTGTTTCAAAAAGCAGGTTAAGCGGCAATAGTAAAAAAGCAATTGCCAACCAAAAATACCGCTCCGGCACTGATTGACCAAAATATGCAAAAAACGCATCGTACTGATCGAAAATAACCAGTTTATAAACCAGAAAGCTGAGCGTTCCAAGTAGCACCAACCATTTCAGCTTATGTAATACGTATTTTTTTGTCATTCTTTAAAATCGCTTTTATAAAAACATTCCACTCATTGACGAAAAAACGGCTGAATTCCAACAATAGGATTTCAGCCGGTACAATTTATTTTATACTGTATTCACAAAAGATTTCCTGAATAAAGATTTTCAATAGGAAAAATTAAGTCCCAGTTTTTGCCCCAAACAATATTTCCGTTTTCTATTCTGAATGATTTAAAATTTGAGGGTTTAATGTACTTGTTATATTGTGGATGTGGATGATTTCTAAGAAACGGCTCAAAATCAACATTTCTTATAGTGCCATCATTAAATTTAAGTTCAACTTCTAAGTTTGAAACAATATTCGCCTTTTCAATATATAACTGCCTTGCCATTTTTACTAAATTTTCTTGTTAATTTTCGTTGACCGTACTTTCTTTTTAAGAACAAAAAAGTTAACCCATTTTTCAATGATATTTGAGCTATACTTTCGAATAAACTCCTCAGCTGTTTTAGCATCTTTTTCAGTCAATAAATCAACCCCTTTTTTCGGTCTGCGTCTAATTTCCTTTAATATTCCATTCTCCAAAATTAATTCAAAAACTGTTTCACAATCACCGTGAGCCACATGTACATGTATTGGTTCATGCTCATTAGAGAAAAAATAAAACACAAAACCAAAATATTCAAATATTTTAGGCATTATAGTTTAGTGAAAATTAATTTTGACAAAGATAATAGATAAATAAAAAAAAACAATAGCACTTTAAATTATTTAGCATGCTTTTTGTTTAAAAGCATGTAACTATAAAAAACAACTTTATAAATCATTAAATAGCTGAATATTATGCGTAATCTAATTTTAATTTTAGTCGCATCGCTCGTATTCTTTTCGTGCGACGATGTAAATTCCTACCCCGAGGATTTAACCACCAAACAGGTTTTTAATTTCGAAGTTCGCGCATCCGATTGGGTCGAAAAAGTGGATGCCAACAGTTTAAACCGCCAGTACAGTTGCCGGTTCAATATCAACGGAGTATCCAATTATGTATTTACAAATGGCGCTGCATTGGCTTACCTTGATTATGGAAGCTATCAGCAACCACTTCCGTACACCCGTTACTTCGAAAACACCTCAGCCCAACGCTGGTCCCGAACCATCGATTTTGATTATTCCGATGACGATGTAACCTTTTACGTTTCAAACTCCGACTTTGCAAACGACCCACCCGAAAAAATGTATTTCAGATTGGTGTTTATGTGGTGAAGCACATTATTTTTAAAATAACTAATCGATTTTTAATAACCACTCTATTATGAAATACAACAAGCTACCTTTAACCATTTCACAGCAAATTGAGAAACTGAAAAGTCGTGGTTTAATGGGACTTATGAAGTCATGCCCAAGTATTCATGCGAAAGAAATGGGTTTACCTGAAAATTGGGAATCCGAAAACTTATGGCAGCGTATCTAAGTTTTTAAAAAGCATGGTTTTATGAAAACTGATTTAAAAATATATTCAGATTTGCTAAACGAGATAAAAATTCGCGTTAGGCAAGGACAATTGCGCGCAAATCTATCTGCTAATGCCGAAATGTTGGCTGCATACTGGGATATTGGCCGAATGATACAAAAACGCCAGGCTTTTGAAGGTTGGGGTAAAGGTGTTATTCCTCGCTTAGCAGTTGATTTAAAGAATGAATTTTCCGAAATGAAGGGATTCTCGGAAAGAAATTTGAAATGTATGGTACAGTTCTATAAAGAATATACTGCCACTTCAATTGGGCAACCGCCAGTTGCAAAATTGCCACAACCATCAAATTCAATTGTGAAACTGGCAGTTTCGCAATTAGAAAGTTCAGATAATCAATTGAATATATTGTTGATGACACCTTGGTCGCACCATATTATTCTTATCCAGAAAATTAAAGATTTACCAACCCGCTATTGGTATATGCAACAAATCATCATCAATGGCTGGAGCAAGGAGGTGCTTATTGATATGATTAAAAGCAACCTTCATACCCGACAAGGAAATGCGACATCCTACCGACCAACCGACCATTGGATTGATTCTGTATCAGGGAAAAGATAGTCTGTTTGCAGAATATTCACTCAAAGACATCAACAAACCAATAGGTATATCGGAATACGACCTTACTCGTGCTTTGCCTGAAAATATGAAGGGAAGCTTGCCAAGTGTAGAGGAAATTGAAGCAGAACTGATGGAAAAATTGAATTTGAAACCAGAAGAATGATAGAAGATATTAAAGCCCTGATTGAAAGCCACCGAAACATGGCACAGCAAGCCTACGAGCAATACCGCCCGTTGGTAAACAGCATTATAGCTGCCGGAAACAAAGATGTAAACCATATTTGCTACACCATGGACGGGATACTTGATTTCTGCTACGACGACCAAATGCTGCTGCTATACCGCCGACTGTGCCGATACCTTTTAGACATTGACCCACAAGCCGCAGTGGATTATGTAAACTATTACCGCGAAATGTGGGACGAAGAAGGCGTGAAGTTTGGAAAAGTTACCAAAAATACAAATAATTAATTTATTGCCTCTGCCACCCTTTAGCATACCTCTTTCTTAACTTTGCAGCCTGAAAACAGTAAAATATAGGCTAAACCCAGCTGAAAATTTCAAATAAAATCACTCCAAAACCTTTGAAAATGATGCTTTAAAATCGTTTTCACTTGAAAAGTTGTAAAATGGAACTGCTGTTATTAAATAGGTGTCGGTGTGAATCGAAATTGTTTTTTTTGATGCACTAATTTCTTTTAAAAAATCCTCTTTCCATTTATCTTGTCCCATTAAATATTTTCCTTTGGGCTCAATAAAAACCTGATAGGTCATTTGTTCTCCTTCACGTTGCTTACAGAATAGTAAAAAGTCAGGCTCAAAAGCTCTTCCAAGTTTATCGTAAATCTTTATTTCTCTTTCGTTCCGAATGAGGTAAATGTTTTCATATTTTTGATTTAGGCTTTCAAACCGATTCGAGAACATTTCAACAAATTTCTTTTCTTCGCTTGTGCCATAATTTGCATTAAATACATACCAAGGCTCATTGGCAACTAATTCTTCCTGTCCTTTTGCTCTTTCATCATATTTTTTTACGCGTATCGACTTGTCTTTAAATACTTTATTTATACGTTCACAAATATATTCCGAACCTTCGTATTCTGTTGTATTGCTTTTAATATCAGCTTCAATAGTAAACAATAATCCGTTTAGAGCCATTAGAAAATCGAGATTGTTAATTTCTCGAAGTCGGTTTATTGTTCCTGTAAAGGTTATTTCCAAGCCTGCTAAGTAATTTCCGCCCTCTATAAAATTTGACATAGAGTCTATGTTAGGAAAATAGCGAACTAAGTTTTCAAAATAATAAAATGGATTCTGTGTGAGTGCATACCGAATAATATGTGTTGGAATTTCAGTAAGTTTGAAAACTTTTGTTTTCGTAATCTCAAATTCAGCCGGAGGATTTTCGAGCAATCCAAAAGCAGCCGTCATACGCCCTGCGCCTGAAGATAAAGTATGACGATAATTTGAACTACGCACTCCTAAGTCCGAGAATGATTTTATGTTGTTATACGATTTTGGAACTTTTTTATTGTAAAAAACCTGTCCCTCCCTATAAAAATCGGATTCTACAAACTCAAATTTCAATGATAATTGTTTGGTTACCAAATCTTCATCATTTTCGTAAATACCCGAATCAATAAGAGCTCTTTTGAGTTCCGAAATATAACGACTGTCTTCTTTGGTATGATAATAAAGTTCTTCCAATACCTTCAGGTCGTTTGAATTTTCATCATCGTATTTTCGGGTGTATTTCTCCTGCTCTTTGCTTAACGCAAATGGATAATATCTGGCTCCCCGACCAATTAACTGAGCTTCCGAAAGCGTTGTTTTGCCCGGCTTGCCATCTTTACCATCGCGGTCTTCGTAGAGTCTGACAATATCAAATAGATTCAAAACATCCCAACCTTCGTTTAGTTTTTGCACAGCAAATACTGCACGAATCGGATTATTTTCATCTTCTAATGTATTGAGCAATAATTGGTTTTGCTCGGCTTCGGCATCATTGTTAGCACTCAAGCAATTTTCAAATCTAAAGTTATCCTGTATTCGTTTTACAATTTCGTTGTACGTAATACCTTTGGCCTCAAAATAGGCAATTGCTTTTTGAACAACCGGAACAGTCGATGTTTTTTCTATTTTCTCAATTGCTGCCACAGATAAGTTTTCGACCAATTTATGGAAGTTGGCTTTGTTCTTTTCAGATTCTGCAATAGTTTTTTTTGCTTTAAAAAGAACAACGGGTTTTAGGTTTATATTATTTGAAGTTGCGAGTTCCTGTCTGTATAAATTCAACAATAACGCCTGGATAATCCGCTCTTTTTCATCGTATTGCGAACGAATGAGGTTTATCTCTTTGGAGTATTTATCGATGCGAAACTGTGCCAAATCGTATTTGAAGAGTACTTTATTCTGATATTTGCTAACAATTTCGGCACTTTCGTTGTCGAGCGTTGCTGTAAATTCGAGCAAGACATTCTCATAATCCGATTTATGAATTTTCTCAACCGTATCTTCCCAACTGCCAAATAAGTTTCCGCTACGCGTTCCGGCATTTAAGTGATGTGCCTCGTCGGCAATCAGGGCAATTTTACGGTTTTCAAAATCTTCATACGTTACGCTGTTTTCTTTGGTGTTATTCAGGTCAATATGCAATTGCTGAATGGTTGTAAACTTGATATTAATATTCTGATTATCGGCTTCGTCAAAATTATCAATTTCTTTTATCAACACTTCCTTTCCTTCAATAACTATCTTATCTGCAAATAAATACTTCGATGCCTGCGTGTTTAAAAAATTATCTTTCGTTTTCTGAATAATATTATTGCTGTTTACAAAAAACAGAAAATTCCGGTACCCTTTTTCGTACAAATGCAGTATCAAACCTGCCATAATCAATGTTTTTCCACTTCCTGTAGCCATGTTAAACAGCAAATGAAAAGGTTTTGGCGGTTTTTCGTCAAAATCCTCCTGCTCCACAAATAAATACCTTCTGAAAGCCTCTTCCTGATACGTACGAATATTGAATTTTAAATTGTCTGTAATCCAATTTGGTAAAATGATTTTATTAAGTTCTTTACGTGCAAACGGATTGTTGAAAATATCGTGTAGATAAGCCATAGTTTAGTTTTTGATACCGTAAAAATCGTTTGTAATGTGTTTTTCTTCGTCTGAACAATCAAAATCTTTATCGTACAGCGCACTCAGGTTTACATACAGTTGGTTTTTATCTAAAATTTCACATAGATGTTGTTTCTGCTCTTTGATGGTCAGTGCTTTAAACGCTTCGATATTTTCATCTTGCTTCTTTATATCCACATTATAATTCAGAAATGATTTATGTTTCATCTGTTCCCAAATTTGCAAAAGAGTTTCGGTATCTTTTGCTTCTTCAATTTGCTCAATAAAAGTTTGATTGTATTTTTTGAGTTCGAGATAGATAAATGAACCACCGCCTTTCCAATTTACAGCTTTGGAAATTTGTTTCTGACACCCATTAACTACATCAATTAATCTTGTAATATTGTGTTTAAAAGCTCCTTCTAACTGTTCAATACCAATAAATTGTCTTTTTAGTTTCATCGCTGTGGCAATGGTTGTTCCACTTCCTAGAAAAAAATCCAATACAATTTCACTCTCATTTGTTCCAGCTTCGATAAAATGCATCAATAATTTTTCTGGTTTCTCAGTGTCATATTTTGTTGACTTACTATTTGGTATAAAATCATTGCTCCAGACATCACCTTTTGAAACAAATTGTGCATCTTTATGTGTTATGAATTTAATAACTTCTTCTTTTGATAAATCTATTCTATCTGAAACATACGATTTAAGACCTGCACCAGATTCAATCTCCCATTCAGCAGGTTGACGTCCCATTCTCCCTCTTGAATAGTACCAGCCTTTTTCATCTTTTTCAATACTTGAAACGGTAGATTCCTTATATGGTCCTAATATTGGTTTCCAAAATCTTTTACTTCTATTTTTTGAGTATATAAAAATATTTTGATATTCTGTAGGCATAGCAGCACTTGGACTATGAGATCTAGAACTCCCACCTTCTCTTCCTTTGTTCCAAACAATTTCATTAATAAAATTATTTGCTCCAAAAACTTCATCTAGTAATAGCTTTGATTGATGAGACTGATTGTTGTCTATGTGAAATATTAAGTTTCCATCATCTGTAAGTAGTGATTTGGCAATTTGAAGTCTGTTTTTTATAAAAGTTAGCCATGTTGAAACAGTGAAAGAATCATTATATCTGAAACTATCACGCTCTGTATTGAAAGGCGGATCAATATAAATAAGCTTTACTTTTCCCGTAAATTCATCTTTCAACGTATGCAATGCCATTAAATTATTACCTTTAATAATCAAATTGTCGGTGATAGTTCCTGTTTCGTTTCGGTTAAAGTGGTCAAGAGGCTTTTCACCTTTCTTGTCAAAACGTTTTGCATTTGTCAGCACTTTTGGTTCTAAAAGTTGTGTAATTTCGTCCTGTGCCAATATCTCGTTGAAGAAAATTTCTTCGCGTTTATCTTCTTCGCGGCTTTGTCCCCCTTCCAAAATGCAATCTTTAAATGGCCACACTAAAGCCACTTCGTTACGTTGTTTCAGGTATTTTCCGTCGATAGTAAGTCCAACTTTATTTTTGTATTGTGTATAGCTGTCGTTCAGGAAGTTTTTTTGTTCCAAAAACTGAATAAACAGATGTTGATTGAATACCAATGCTTCGGCTATTGGCTTAAAGAATTTTTGTTTCAATATTTCATCTTTGAGTAACAATTCAATAAGTTCGTCATCGTAGTTTTGAGCTTTGTTAATGATAACCCACTTTTTTAATTCACCGTTGTCGGTTACATAGTTTGGTTCTTTGCGAAGTGCATTTTCGAGCAATTGGAAGAAGTTCATGGATATTGGGTTTGCTCCAACAAAAGAATACGCTTTATAGCGTATTATCCAGAGTTAACTCCACAAAAAAGGCGTGGACTTACTTTATTACTCTCCGAGGTCGTAGGAAACCTGCCCAAGCAAACAAAGCAATGCCCACGCCGTTGGCGTGAGCATCTACCTTATTATTTACTTGGACTCTTTCTGAAATTTCCTACGTTTCGGAGAGTTGAATAATAGCTAAATGCTAATTAATATGTTGAAAATGTTTATGTTATCTGATTTGTGTTTTTATTTAAAAATATTTTATATCGATTTTTTTATTTAATTCATTTGTACTCTATTTGTTATAATCCATATCCACTTGTACGCCTAAAAGTTTATCTTCGGGCGAATCGTCCTTTAATTCTAAACAAATATTTTGCTGAATAATTGTTTCGTATTCAATTTCAGTCAGATATTTCTTCACTTCATCGAGTTGATTTTGATTTAGTGTAAGATTATATTGTTTGCCGGAAATCAGAATTAACTCGTTCAGTATTTTAAATAGCTCAGCAACTTGTCTGGGGTCGGTATCGCTTAATAATCTGCTATCGTGAAACAAGAAATTGACTTTATGAGCAAACCCTTTGAGTAAAATTGTAAGGTCGTAACAGAATATTTTCACATTGTTAATTCCATCCGAACGGTCTGCAGCTATTTTTGCATCAATATTATACCTTATTTGATTGTCCCCGTCATTATTTCGTACAGTTATCCCCGCAGTTGCAGTCGAATAAAAGCGTCGTGCCAATTCTCTAAAAAAATCAGTGGTTGATTTTATTACATCTTTCGCATCTTCTAAATAATTTTGTGTAATTTCGGTCGATGCAATTAATTCTTTCTCAGTTTTAATTTTTAATTTTTGATAGTTCGCAATCAACGCTTCATAACGTACTATGTTTGCTTCCTTTTGTTTTAAGTCTGAGAGTTTATCTTTCAGCTTTAACACAATATCCAAAGCTTGATGCGTGTCTAAGTATTTCAATTTAACATCTAAATCATGCTTCTTTGCCTCAACTTCATTTTGCAATAAACTAATTGAACGTTTCAATTCATTTTTTTTATCTAATAATCTTTTTTCACGATTTGTTGAAAGATGAATATAAAATTTTTCTAAATCCTCCAAAGTTTTTAATGCACCGGAATTAAAAACTACGGAAGCTTCGGTATAAATCTTTTCAATGTTTTCTCTTTTAATATCAGGAGATATTTTTCTACTTTGGTCAATGCTACTTATCTGATTTTCATATAGAATAATTCTGTTCTTAGCTTTTTCAATTTCGAGTTTTATACTGTCTGCTTCTTTGTTTATTTCATAATAATCATCAGCAACTTTAAATGACTTTATATCGTTTTCGAGTTTTGATATATCTTCCTTTACTTGCTGACCCTCCAAAAAAGCATCTTTCTTTTGACTGAAAAAATCTTTGAGTAACTCATCCTGATTTAATTCGGAAACTAAATTGCGAACTCTTTCTTTTTCTTTACGAAGTTTAAATTTTTCTTCAACAAGCAAAGTGTCAAGTCCAAGCAACAAGGCATTTGTAATTTGAATTTGATAATCTTTTTTTATGGCATTCGGATTATTGAATTCAGAATAGGATGCTTTTCGGGGTCTGATAAAAAAAGGTATCAACGACCGGAAACTTAATTCGCTGGTTCCGGAAGGAATTTCAAACAATAGCGATTCAAGTTTATTATTGAAATCTTTTATCTTAAGTTCTTGACCGTTTAGTTGTATAATGTTTTGCTTGTCTGTTGAACGCTGCGATTTGTAAACTTCATTTCCAACCTTAAAAGTCAATATGAATGACCATCCGGGCAGGTCATTTTTAAAACTTTCTTTTTTGCTTGAGCCTAAACAAAAATGAATTAGTGCAATAATAAGCGACTTACCTACACCATTCGTTGTTTTTCCTTTGTCGGTCGATTCCGGATTTTTTTGAATAGCCACAATAAAATTCAAACCTGTTTCATTTTTAAAAATGACAGGTTTAAAAGTATCCTTATTTGCTGTGAGTGATATTAGTTGCATTTGTAGATTAATCCGTTTTTTTGGTCAATAGCATGTATACTATACAAAAAAATAAACGTCATTATCAAATTATCGAAACTGTGCTTAGCTGCATAATAATCATGCATTAAGTCGGCTTGGTAGATTTTCCAAATATCATCTATACTTCGGGGCTTATCAAGTTTTGTGAGCAAATAACTTCCAAAACCTAATAAGGATTGAGAAAAATTTATATGTTTAGATGGCATTATCATATTCTAATCTTTTATTGGCTCTTCAAAAATATCGCAACTTTCAAAATACTTTGCCATTATTGTGAGAGTTGGCGTGAGAAAAGCTTGCTCTTCTTTTGGTATACATTTGGTGACTATCTCCCAAAAAAGAGAATCGTCACTATAATTCGTTTTAAGCTCCTCGTAAATTCCAATCATTTTCTTTTGCAATTCCTCGGCAAGAAAATTTTCGTTTGCTAAAAACTCATTTAATGCCCCAAGGTTAAAAGAAGCTGTATCTAAATACTGTTTTGTAACGTCACTCAGTTTATTAAAAATGATTTTTTCATTCCAGTCGGGAAATTTAACAACACCAAATGCAGTTTTAATAGGTAGTCCCATAATATAACCAACAACTTGTGTTAAAACAGAAAAATCCAGATTGGTAATATGTTCATGGTTTGGCAAAAAACCTACTATGTTAATAATCTGATTGTCGGATAGTTTAAATAGAATAGCTTCTAAATCTTTTGCCGTTAATATTTTACCTTTTACTAAAGAATAATCATTAACAATACTTGCTATTGCCTGATTTGCATCTGCATTTACACCCTTATATTTATCGTTTACAACGAAATAATACTCCTTAATGTTTTCCCAATACTCTAATAAGCCAGCAAAGTCTCTCTCAATTTTTTTAATTGTCTCGGGGTAGTTTTTATCAATATCTTCCGGTGCATATACCTGATAATAAATGCCTTTACTTCTTATAAAACCATCATTTTTTCTATCACCAATATTACCCCAAGGCTTAATTTGCTCAAAATCCGGTTCAGCATAATACATTATTTGTGTAAACAAATCCTCAAATGCATTTCCTTCAGATTTTCTTATTTTATTTTCAAATAATATCCTTGCAAGCGCAATTTCTTGTGTATTCATATATTAAAGGCTGTAATGGCATTTTGAAATAAATTATAATTGCCTACTATTCAGATTATTTTTTGTTTAAAAACTGAAATTTTTATTTCAATTGCAAAGATAGAATATATTTGTGAAACGGACAATATATTATTTGCCATCTACTTCCACCCATTCCACTTTTCGCTTGCGCTTAAAACCAACTTTCGATTTCCGGCAGGAACTGTTATCACAGGGCGATGCTGTGGAAGTGCTGCAACCTGGGTGGTTCAGAGAGGAAATGAAGCTTATTGTTGAGAATTTGGCCGAAAAGTATTTGAAATAATTGCTTCTCCTTAAATCCTTCTCTAAGCTTAGCGGGACTTTGTTAAATTATTTGTTTTGAGATTATTTCAGTTTTAATTTTGCCGGGTTTTGTCGTGTATCAAAAATAGCAACGATAAATATTCGCTTTTCATTATGCGTATAATAAATTGTTGTTTGTTTTGTAATTACTAATCGATGCAAGCCTCTTTTCAACTCTGATTTTTCGGCACTTAATGGATATTTGCAAAGTTGAAAAACAGCTTTGTCTATTTTCTGTATGAAATTTTGCTTAATCCTAATTGACCATTCCGTTTCAAGAAAATCAAGTAATTCATCTAATTTTATTGATGCTGATTTTGGAAAAACCACTTTTCTCATTGTCTATGTTTTGATAAAATATCTTCATAATCAATCGTTTCTCCCCTTTGAATTTCTGAAAGTGAATTTTCTATTTCAACTTGCTGATTCTCGTTCAAAGCAGTCCAGAAGTCTTGAGATTTTGGTTTAATAGTTATTAAATTAAGTTTTGCAAGGTCTTTTAACAGACTCATTGCTTTAGGATTGTTTATTTGAATGCTTATTGTTTCCATATTCAATAATTGAATTTTTATAGTGATTTATCAATAATTACAAAAACTAAAGTTATACTAATATGTAGAAAATGTATGTGTTAACTAATACTTAAATTATTTTATTGATTTGTATTGTTGTATTTATTTCTACTACAAAAGTAATCATTCCTTGTTATACGCCAAATATCCAACCGGATTCAGAGGCTTTTTGTTTTGTTCGTTTTGGCTTGCCATTTCGGTTAGTGCCTGATAAATATCGTTGAATTGCATATTTGTTTCCAGCATAAATGTCTCCAACTTTTGGTTGAGTTCAGCGTAACCAAGTGCAAACTGGCGCAAAGTAACAAATGCTCTGACAATTTGTATGTTAACTTCAATAGCTTTCTGACTATTCAGTAATCCGGCAAGCATAGCTACTCCATGTTCTGTAAATGCAAAAGGCAACTTTCGTGTTCCACCCCAACTTGATGTTCCGTTTTGGAATATCAAATCGAATTCTTTATTTGAGAGTTGAAACATAAAATCATCGGGAAATCTATCAACATTACGTTTTACAGCTTTATTCAAATTTCCGGTAGTCACTTCATACATTTGTGCTAAATCTCTATCTAAAATAACTTTTAGCCCACTAATCTCGTAAATTTTATTTTGAATAATTTGTAATTCCATAGTTTGTGGTAATTAACAACTAATGCTATGTTAATATGTTGAAAATAATTGTGTTAAATCGAAATTGTTTGTGCAAAATCGTGGTGCTTTTTACAATTTCGCAAAGATAGAATTTATTTGTGTAAGTGGCAATATGGAATACACTTTTGTTAAGGGGCACGCCCTGTTTGAAGTTAGAAATTAGAAAATGGAAATTGAGAAAATCAGAAAATAAGTTAGACGACAGATGTGCTGATTGACTTTTTTAAATAGTAAATAGTAAATGAGAGAAAAGTAAATATCTTGCTTTTGTATTTACGGAAAAAGTTGTATCTTTGCAGTCCAATTTTTGATTGAGTAAAAATAATGTCTAACCCGCTAATTTATTAGCACTTAAAAACAAAATTCCAAACATGGAAGAAAACAAAAATCTATCGGAAGAAGTAATTCCAACCGTAGAAGAAACACAGGCAGCTGAAGTTGTTGCCGAAACTGTAGTTGAAGAAGTAGTGGCTGAAGAAGCTGCTCCTGTGGCTGTTGAAGAAGAAGCTCCTGTAGCCGAAGAAGTGGTTGAAGTAATTGAAGAAGCTCCTGCTAAAGTGGCTGTTGCAGCTGCTCCTGCATCGGTAAATCCTGAAGCAGATTTCGACTGGGATGCTTACGAAAAAGGGGATATCCTTACTGCTCAGGAAAAAGAAAACCTGAAAAACGTGTACGACAACACTTTGAATGCTATCAAAGACAAAGAAGTGGTTGAAGGTACTGTAATTTCGATTAACAAACGCGAAGTTGTTGTAAACGTAGGTTATAAATCGGACGGTGTGGTTCCAATGAGCGAATTCCGTTACAATCCTGATTTGACTGTTGGAGACAAAGTAGAAGTATACATCGAAAGCCAGGAAGATAAAAAAGGACAATTAATCCTTTCGCACAAACAAGCTCGCGCTACCCGCTCATGGGATCGCGTAAATGCTGCTCTTGAGTCGCAGGAAATCGTAAAAGGTTTCGTAAAATGTCGTACAAAAGGCGGTATGATTGTGGATGTATTTGGTATCGAGGCATTCTTACCAGGTTCACAAATCGATGTGAAACCAATCCGCGATTACGATGTATTCGTAAACAAAACAATGGAATTCAAAGTTATCAAAATTAACCACGAATTTAAAAACGTTGTTGTATCGCACAAAGCGCTTATCGAAGCTGAACTCGAAAATCAGAAAAAAGATATTATCAGCCGTCTGCAAAAAGGTCAGGTATTGGAAGGTACCGTTAAAAACATCACTTCGTACGGTGTGTTTATCGACCTTGGTGGCATAGATGGTTTGATTCACATTACAGACCTATCGTGGGGTCGCGTTACGCATCCTGAAGAAATTGTAACATTGGATCAGAAACTGAACGTTGTTATTCTTGACTTCGATGATGAGAAAAAACGTATCGCTCTTGGCTTGAAACAATTGAGTGCTCACCCATGGGATGCGTTAAGTGCTGAACTTAAAGTTGGCGACAAAGTAAAAGGTAAAGTAGTGGTTATGGCCGACTACGGTGCATTTATTGAAATAGCTCCCGGCGTTGAAGGTTTGATTCACGTATCGGAAATGAGCTGGTCGCAACACCTGCGTTCTGCTCAGGACTTCCTGAAAGTAGGCGATGAAATTGAAACCGTAATTCTGACATTGGACCGCGATGAGCGCAAAATGTCGTTAGGCGTTAAACAATTGAAAGCTGACCCATGGGAAACTATCGAAGATCGTTATGCAGTAGGTAGCAAACACGTAGCTAAAGTTCGTAACTTTACTAACTTTGGTGTATTTGTTGAAATAGAAGAAGGCGTTGATGGATTAATTCACATCTCTGACCTATCGTGGACTAAAAAAGTAAAACACCCATCAGAATTTACACAGATTGGTGCCGAAATCGATGTTCAGGTATTGGAAATCGACAAATCGAACCGTCGTTTGAGCTTGGGCCACAAACAGTTGGAAGAAAATCCATGGGATGTATTGGAAACTATGTTCACTGTTGATAGCATTCACGATGGTATCATTGTGGAAATGATGGATAAAGGTGCTGTAATTTCGTTGCCTTATGGTGTTGAAGGTTTTGCAACTCCGAAACATTTGGTAAAAGAAGACAATACACAAGCGAAAGTAGACGAAAAATTAGCTTTCAAAGTAATTGAGTTCAACAAAGATGCAAAACGCATTATCGTATCGCACAGCCGCGTACACGAAGATGTAAAACGTGCTGCTAAGGCCGAAGCTAATGGCGAAAAAGTAGATGTATCGACTCCTGCCGCTGCTCCTGCTGCTGCTAAAAAATCGGCTCCTAAAAAAGCAAAAGCGGAAGCTGCTCCTGCTGCAAGTGCATCAGAAAAAACTACATTGGGTGACATTCAGTCATTGGCTGATTTGAAAGACCAATTGGTAGAAGCTGCTGCTAAAAGCGCCGCTAAAGCTGCCAAAAAAGTAAAAGAAGCTCCTGCGGTTGAAGTCGTTGCTACTCCTGTGGTAGAAGAAGCTGCTCCTGTAGTTGAAGCTCCTGCTGCTGAAGAAGCTGCCGAAGAGGCTCCAAAAGCTTAATTGACAACAGTTTTGTAAAAAACTATATTTTTTGAAAGTTGCAGGTGATTTGCCTGCAACTTTTTTTATTTGATAAATGTTTGTATTTTTGCAAACAATTTATTTTCAACTTGATAATATACAATGGAGTTACTGATACTTACAATACTTATTTTGCTGAATGGTTTTTTTGCCCTTTCGGAAATTGCGGTGGTTTCATCCAAAGCTTCACGCTTAGAAAGCTATCGTGCTAAAGGCAGCAAAGGGGCAATTATTGCTTTGCAATTACAAGCCGAAGCAGAGGATTTTCTTTCGGCAATACAGGTAGGCATTACCCTGATAAGCATTGTAACCGGTTTATACGGAGGTTCGAGCATTGCAGGCAGCTTAGCGCCTTACATTGCATTAATTCCGGTGGCAGCTCCCTACGCTCAACAAATTGCTTTAGCTTTAGCAGTTATTTTCATTACATTTCTGTCGATAGTAATAGGCGAATTAGTGCCAAAAACCATTGCACTAAGTAAGCCCGAACGCATTGCCATTGCAGTGGCACGCCCGATAAAATATTTCAGCAAAGCGCTTTTCCCGTTTGTTTGGCTGCTTTCGGCTGCTACCAATTTAATTATCAAAATGCTTGGTATTAAAAAGCAAATGGAACAACTGACTGAGTCGGAATTGCGACAAATGATTAAAACAGCTTCGAATGAGGGTGTTATAGAAGAAGAGCAAAACGAAATTCACGAAAACCTTTTTTATTTTTCGGATAAAAAAGCCTATCATATAATGACTCATCGCACCGACGTGGAATGGTTGGATTTGAATGAAAGCGCTGCAGAAATTAAACGTTTTATCAACAATTCGAAACACAGTAAAATAATTTGTTGCGATGGCTCACTCGATAACTTTAAAGGTGTATTGTATACAAATGAATATTACCGCGCAGTAATTCAGAAAAAACCGGTTGATTTGTCCGAAATGATTAATCCACCATTTATTGTACCCGAAAAAGTAGACGCTCAAAAAGTATTAAGTGAGCTACGCAAAAAAGAAAACCGGGTTTGTTTTGTGGTAAATGAATTTGGTGGTTTTGAAGGCATTATTACTATGTACGACATACTTGAAAACCTGATTGGCGAAATGCAACAGGAAGGTGAAGATGCCGACCCGGATATTTTTGTTAGAGAAGATGCAAGTATCCTTGTAAATGGTGATGCACCTGTAGAAACGCTTGCCGACGTTATCGAAGGTTTTGAAATTGATTTTTCGGAAACAGAATATTCAACTGTAGCTGGTTTTGCCCTGAGCAAATTGGATCATATTCCCACTACCGGCGAAAAATTTGAATCGCACAACTACAGCTTCGAAATTATTGATATGGACGGAAATCGCATAGATAAATTGCTGCTGGTGAAGATGGATTGATTTCATTTAGCCCTCATATATTGTACCGGCCAATCGGGTTTATTTTCATCTTTAATATTCAACACAAAATACGGATTTCGCAGTAGTTCGCGCCCCAGTAGCACCAAATCGGCTTGGTCGTTTTCGAGAATTTGTTCAATTTGCGTCTGTGTTGTAATTAATCCAACAGTAGCTGTTGGTATTCCCGTTTTTCGAATAGCTTCCGAAAATGGAACCTGATAAAGTGGTTTCACATCCATTTTAGCATCGAAAATATTGCCTCCCGACGAACAATCAATCAAATCTACTCCTTTATCTTTCAACAGGCTGCTTAATTTCACTGTTTCGTCAATATCCCAGCCTCCTTCTTTCCAATCGGTAGCCGAAAGCCGCACAAAAAGTGGTAAATCAGCTGGCCACACTTGTTGCACTACATCAACTATTTGTAGCAATAAACGACTTCGGTTTTCGAAGCTTCCACCGTATTCGTCGGTGCGCAGGTTGGTGAGTGGCGACAAAAACTCGTGAATCAAATAGCCATGTGCAGCATGAATTTCGATAATTTTAAAACCCGCTTTCAGCGCACGTTTAGCCGCTTGTCGGAAATCGAAAATCAATTTTTCAATTTCGGCAACTGTCATCTCTTTGGGTGGAATTTCAGATGGGTCGAATGGAATTGGAGAAGGAGCTACTGCTTTCCATCCACCGTTTTGGCTCGTAAGTTGCTTTCCGCCTAATGCAGGCGCATCGTGCGATGCTTTTCGACCGGCATGAGCCAACTGAATAGCTGCAACGGAACCATTACCATGAATAAAACTAACAATATCGGCAAGCGGCTGAATATGAGCATCGTGCCAGATTCCCAAATCATAAAGCGTTATTCGTCCTTCGGGCGAGACACCGGTAGCTTCCACAATAATTAAACCCACACCTCCTACAGCACGGGCTCCGTAATGGGCTAAATGCCAGTTGTTAGCCATGCCATTTTCGGCAGAATACTGACACATGGGCGGCATACCTATGCGATTAGGAATGGTAACCGATTTTAGTTGAAGCGGATTAAATATTTTGTTCATTTAGTTTTTACTTTTACATTGAAACAATGAAAGTAGCAGAATGTTTATAAATTGAAAAGGAATACAATCAGTGAGTTAGATAAAACAATATAGCTGTTTTACAACCTTAAATCTTCGATTACGAAGATTTTTTTTGATTATTAAAACCTCTGTAATCAAAAACATACATGAAATTATGTTTTACAACAATTTATCAAAAATCGAAGCATTAAAATTAGAAAAATGTTATATATTTGACGAAAAATAGTTTACTTTTATCACTGAAAGTAGAAGCTAAGAACTTTAAAAAATACAGTTCAATTTAGGTATAACAAACATCAGGTTTTATGGAGTTAAACAAAATTTTAAAAGAAAAACTTGTTGAATATAAATCAACATTGCCATCCGAAATCCTGAACGATTATCTTGAACAAAATCCATTTTTGGCCGATAAATTTTCGGAAACACAAAAGGAGCAATTCAAAAAAGGGATAGTTTGGACATTGTCATTTTTGGCTGAAACAGTATGGACAGAAAAAACGGCATTGTTTAATGAAAGTGTTTCGTGGGGAAAAACATATTTTCCGTCTGTAAATTTGCCTCTCGAATATGTTACGGGCAATATTAAGCTTTTAAAAAAACATCTGAATAAATTATGTAGTCCAACCGAAACAGAACTAATAAATCCGATTTTGGATAATGCAGTAGCTATGATGCAATCCACCGAACAGCAACATATTTCTATTGCATCCGCAGAAAACCATCTTTCTCCTTTTGCACAAAATTACCTGAATAGTTTGCTTCGTGGCGACCGAAACACAGCTTTATCGATGGTTATGAATGATGTAAAATCCGGAAGACCTATTAAAGATATTTACCTCACTGTTTTTCAACCGGTTCAGTACGAAATTGGTCGATTGTGGCAAACCAATAAAATAAGTGTGGCGCAGGAACATTATTGCACCGGAGCAACACAACTCATTATGTCGCAATTATATCCTTACCTGTTCACAGGAGAGAAAAAAGACCGGAAAATGGTAATGACCTGCGTACCCGGCGAATTGCACGAGTTGGGCGCACGCATGGTTACAGATTTTTTCGAAATGAATGGTTGGGATACTTACTATCTGGGCGCTAACATGCCGGCGGAATCGGTGGTGAATTATTTAATCGAAACCAAACCACAATGTTTAGCTATTTCGGCCACAATGACACATCATGTAAATGCCGTTGAATCACTCATAAAATCAATTCGCGAAACAAAAGAATCTCCCGAAGATATGAAAATTTTAGTTGGCGGATTCCCGTTTAAAGTTGCCGAAGGATTGTGGAAAACAGTAGGTGCCGATGGTTTTGCTCCAAATGCTGCCGATGCTATCGAAATTGCGAATAAATTAACAGCCTCCTGAATATGAAAGAATTAACCGAACGGAGTTTTACCATTTATTGCGACGTTGATGGTAAAGTTACAGACATTGTGCACGATGCGACCAACTTTTTGTCACCTGCCATCGTCAACAACTTTCTGTTTACCATAGTAGCACCAAGCGATTTGGATAAAATTCTGAATTTCTTTGTTATGCTACGTCAGGAAAAATCGGCTGTAGGATGGGAAATAAATCTGAATACCGAACGGGGTACCGAAACCTTTACGTTCTTTGGAGCATTTATCGAGGATAAATTTGGCATAGCTGCGGCAACATCTAAAGTGGAAGCAAATATTTTATTTGAAAATCTGACACTCATTAACAACGAACAAGCTAATTTATTGCGTTCGATTTCGAAGGAAAATTCGATGCTACAACAAAAAGCCGTAGAGCGTCCAATAGATTATTACGAAGAACTTTCGCAGTTAAATAACGATCTGGTAAATATGCAACGCGAGTTGGCCAAAAAAAACAAACAACTCGATGAGCTGAATCAGCTGAAAAATCAGTTTTTAGGAATGGCTGCCCACGATTTACGCAACCCGCTTGGCGTAATTATGAATTTCAGCGAATTTTTATTAACTGATGATCAAAATCAATGGACAGATGATCAGAAAAACATGCTGAACATCATTCAGACATCCAGCGAATTTATGTTGCACTTATTGGAAGATTTATTGGATATTAGCGCCATCGAGTCAGGCAACTTAAGTCTGAATCTCGAAAAAACAGACTTGGGAACATTAATTCGTAAAAATATTCATTTGAATTCGATTCTTGCCGATAAAAAGCAAATACAGATTGAATTTGAAGCCAACGACGAAATTCCATTGGTGAGTATCGATGCCAGCAAAACAGAACAAGTACTCAATAATCTGATTAGTAATGCAATTAAATTTTCGCCTAAAAAATCACACATCACAGTTAAAATTTTTTGCGAAAACAACGAAGTTTGTGTTTCGGTAACCGACAGTGGAGCCGGCATACCCGAAAAAGAACAGGATAAACTTTTCAAACCATTTGCCAAAACAAGCGTAAGGCCAACCGATGGCGAAAAATCGACCGGATTAGGCTTATCTATTGTTCGAAATATTATACAAGGACATGGCGGAAAAGTTTGGGTAGTAAGTGAGCTTGGAAAAGGTTCTACATTTAGTTTTTCGATACCGGTTTAAAAACAATAACAGGATGGAATATATTGACAATAGCCAGATAAAGATATTAGTAGTAGACGACGAACCTGGTTTGTTGCAGATTACCGAGTTAATTCTACGCAGAGAAAAATACACTGTTTTTACAGCTTGTAATGGCGAAGAATGTATCAATGCAGTACGTGCCAACAAGCCCGACCTGCTGTTGCTCGATGTTATGCTCCCTGATATATTGGGTTTTGATGTTTGTAGATCCATAAAAAACGACCCTGATTTATCGTCCATTTTTGTGATATTACTATCGGCAACGCAAACAATGTCCGAAAACATTTCGAAAGGTCTCGAAATTGGAGCCGACGACTATTTAATTAAACCAATAAAAAACAGAGAGTTAATTGCAAGGGTGGCAGCTGCTGCACGCATAATAAGCTCCGAGAAAAAGCTAAAACAGTCCAAAGAGCATCTTAAGCAATTCACTACGGGCATATTATCTGTTTACGAGGAAGAAAAAACACAACTTGCCACACGTATTGATAATGAACTCAATCAGACATTAGCCGCTCTCAAAATAAGTATCGGATTAATAAAATCAAAACTCAAAAGCAGATTTAATCTTGCCGAAAACGATGAACTGGATTTACACTTTGTCAACTTACAAACACAGGTCGAGAATGCTCTGAATTCGTCGGTAAATCTAATGAAAAACCTTCGTAACGAAGTACTTTATCTGATTGGAATCACAGACGCCATTGAACTTTACATTTCGGACATTGAAAGAAGGTATGCCATAAAATGCAACTTTAAACCAGCTATTTCGGATATAACCATTGATAAAAAAACCGAAAACTCATTATTTCAGATATTTCAGGTTATAATTTCAATTATTATCCGGAAAAGAACGGTAAAAGTTATTGACATAGAGCTAAGCTATCGAAATAAAAAGTTAGCTCTAAAGCTTATTTCGAATGAATTTAATTTTGAAAATGAGTTGAACGAAAATTCAATTGACCTTCAGGCTAACAACCTCCGCGAACGAATTTTGCTTCTGAACGGAAATTTATTAATTGAGAATAAGCTGAATACAGAACAGTGCATCATTATAGAAATTCCTTACTCCTAACCTGAATCTGTTTTTATTTAAATACCCGGCAGCTATTCTGTTTGCAGATTCAGAATAATTTGATAATTTTGCCAAAAAGTGTAGATTTCAAAAGAAAATCAATTCTACATTTTCCTTAATAATTCAGAGAAAATAATATGTTAGTTAAAGCTTTCGGCGCTGCTGTTCAGGGAATTAATGCAACTATCGTAACTATAGAAGTAAACGTAAGTAAAGGTATAAAGTATTTTTTGGTAGGTTTACCAGATAATGCAGTGAAAGAAAGCCATGAGCGAATAGCATCAGCTTTGCAATATGTTGGTTTACAAATGCCACGTAAGCAGGTGATTATCAATATGGCTCCGGCCGATATTCGTAAAGAAGGATCGGCTTATGACCTTGCACTTGCGATAGGCATGCTTGCCGGCGACGAAAAAATTAAATCCGAAGAACTTGAGAAATACGTGATAATGGGCGAACTTTCGCTCGATGGAAGTTTACAGCCCATAAAAGGCGTGTTGCCGATTGCCATAAAAGCACGGGAAGAAGGATTTAAAGGATTTATTTTGCCAAAACAAAATGCCCGTGAAGCTGCTGTAGTGAATAATCTTGATGTGTATGGCGTTGAAAATATAATGGAAGTTATTGATTTTTTCAATGGCACCGCAACACTCGAACCAACAATAGTAAACACCCGCGATGAATTTTTCAACCATGTAAATCTGTCCGAAATTGATTTTTCGGATGTCAAAGGTCAGGAAAGCGTAAAACGGGCTATGGAAGTAGCTGCGGCGGGTGGTCATAACATAATCATGGTTGGCCCTCCGGGTGCCGGAAAGTCGATGCTGGCGAAACGCATACCAACTATCTTGCCGCCTCTTACTTTGCATGAAGCGCTCGAAACCACGAAGATACACTCCGTAGCCGGTGCTATTGACAGTGGAACTTCACTTATTTCGCAACGACCGTTTCGTAGCCCTCACCATACAATTTCTGATGTCGCCTTAGTCGGTGGAGGTACTTTTCCGCAGCCGGGCGAAATTTCATTGGCGCACAATGGGGTGCTTTTTTTGGACGAATTGCCTGAATTTAAGCGTACCGTGCTCGAAGTAATGCGTCAACCACTCGAGGACCGTAAAATCTGTATTTCGCGGGCAAAATTTGCCATCGAATATCCGGCCAGTTTTATGCTGGTAGCTTCGATGAATCCCTGTCCGTGTGGATATTACAATCATCCTGATCGAGAATGTGTTTGTGGTGGTGGCGTGGTTCAAAAATACCTGAGTCGCATTTCGGGGCCATTGCTCGATCGTATTGATATTCATATCGAAATTGTGCCGGTTCCGTTCGAAAAACTGTCGGAACTGAAAGATGCCGAACCAAGCGAAAAAGTGCGTGAACGTGTTATTAAAGCGCGTCAAATACAGGAAGAACGATTTAAGGATTTACCCGGAGTGTATTGCAATGCACAAATGTCGTCGAAACAAATGCGCACTTTTGCGCAAATTGACAAAGCAGGCTCTGAACTTCTGAAAAATGCCATGCAGCGTTTAAATCTCTCTGCACGTGCCTACGACCGCATTATAAAAGTTGCACGCACCATTGCCGACCTCGAAAATGCTCCTGATATTTTATCAAATCATATTGCCGAAGCCATCAATTACCGGAATTTAGACAGAGAAGGCTGGGCAGGATAATTTTTAATTTTCAATGAACACTTTATTTTGTATTCATGTTTTATGTAATAAATTGAGATTAAAATTTAAATTTTTATGATATGGAAATAAAACCTACAAACGTAAAAGCAATAACTCCATACACAATTTGGGTTCGTTTTAGTGATAACACTGAAGGTAGTATTGACTTATCTCATTTAGCCACTAAACCAGTATTTAAAAAGTGGACAAATCCGGCTTTTTTTAGTAATGTGTACATTGATAGCGAAACAGATGCTATTGCATGGGATAGTGAAATTGAACTTTGTCCTGATAGTTTGTATATGAAAATTAGAGGATTAAGTTTTGAGCAATTTAAAGATTTGAATTAATTATGCCACAAATTAGCTGCTTTTTTGGAATTATAATTTCCATGTATTACGATGAACATAACCCACCGCATTTTCATGCAACTTATGGTGAATATAAAGCTGAAATTAGTATAAATGAGCTGAATATAATCGTCGGAAAACTTCCACCACGCGTATTAGGTTTAATTATTGAATGGGCTGCAATGCATAGAACAGAACTTTTACAAAACTGGGAAAGAATTGAAAAAGGCGAACCCATTCAGAATATTTTACCATTGGAATAATATTTAATTTATTTCTCCCTTGTTTATTTCAACTCTGTTAAGCAATTACTTCTTTGAATTTTTTCAGAAAAAGCACAGCATCCTGTTTTGATAAACAAAGCGGCGGGAGCAGACGTATTGTATTTGTACCCGTTACGCCAGTAAATATTTTTTTATCAAAAAGTAAACTCTTGCGAATATCGTTAATTGGCTTTTCAAATTCAATTCCAATCATTAATCCAAGACCGCGTACTTCCTTTATTTCAGTCATTTTACGCAGTTCTTCCAGTAGAAAATCCCCGATTTTGCGTGCATTTTCAATCAGATTTTCGGCTTTCATAACATCCAAAACGGCAATAGCAGCTGCACATGCCAAATGACTACCTCCAAAAGTTGTTCCCAGCAATCCGTGCGAAGCTTTAAACTCAGGACTAATCAATAAACCTCCAATGGGGAATCCGTTGCCCATACCTTTGGCCACTGTAACTAAATCGGGACGAATGCCGGCGTGCTGATGCGCAAAAAACTTACCACTACGTCCGTAACCCGACTGTATTTCATCGAGAATCAAAACGGTTCCGTTTTCATTGCAGGCAGCACTCAACTCCTGTAAAAACTGCGAATTAGGCACCTGAATGCCTCCTATCCCCTGAATTCCTTCAATAATTACCGCACAAACATCTCCGTTTTGCAGCGAACCCCGTACCGAATCAATATTATTCAGCGCATGAAATTCCACATCGAAACCTTCGTTGATAGGCGCAACAATTTTTGGATTATTAGTAACGCGTACAGCAGCCGAAGTACGACCATGAAAACTCCGTTCGAAAGCAATCACTTTGGTACGCCCGGTGTGGAACGAAGCAAGTTTAAGTGCATTCTCGTTAGCTTCGGCTCCGGAGCTAATAAGAAACAACGAATAATCATCGTATCCCGAAGCTTTACCAAGTTTTTCGGCAAGCTCAGTTTGTAGTTTATTGATAACCGAATTAGAATAAAAAACAATTTTTTCGGCTTGTTGGGTCAGTTTTTGAACATAATAAGGGTGTGAATGTCCAATTGAAATTACAGCATGACCTCCATATAAATCGAGATACTCCATGCCCTGTTTGTCGTAAGTGCGACAACCAATACCTTTGGTAATTTCAATATCGAAAAGCGGATAAACATCAAATAAATTCATGATTTAATTTACGTTTTACAATTTGCAATTTACAATTATTTGCAAAAGTACTTCAAAAAATGGAAGCTGGCAATTTTATCATCAAAAAAAATTGTACTTTTACATCAAATTTATTATTCAAAACTCAGATGCAGAACTTAATAACCATTTACTGTAAAAATACAAAATCGTATCACGATATACCACTCGGCACTTCGCTCATTGAAGTTTACAATTTACTGAATATCAAGTTAAAATTTCAGGTGGTGGCTGCCCGCGTCAATTACAAGGTAGAAGCACTTAACTTTTTGATATACAAACCAAAAGACATAGAATTTATCGATCTGAGCATTCAGTCGGGCATGCGGGTGTACATACGCACGCTGAGTATGATTTTGTCCAAAGCAGTTGAAGATGTATTCCCCGATTATTCGTTACGTATCGAGCATCCCATTTCGCGTGGGTATTACTGCAAACTCGAAGGACATAATTCGCCTATTGATGAGGTTGTTATCAGCAAAATTAAAAAGCGTGTTGCCGAGATTGCAGCATCGGGCGAAAAGATAATCTGCGAAGAAATGCAAACCAAAGTTGTTAATCAGATGTTTGCCGAACGCAAGCACCATGCTGATAAAGTATCGTTGCTCGAAACGCTGGGTACTCCGTATTGCCGGTTTTACCGCATTGGCGATTATATCGATTACTACAATGGCGTTTTACTACCATCTACCGATTATTTGGATTTATACGATTTAATTCCTTACTACGATGGCATACTTTTGCGTGTACCGAATCGCAATAATCCTTACGAGCTGGAGCCTTTGGAAATGCAGCCCAAAATGTTTGATATTTTTAAAGAATATGTAGGTTGGAATAAGATTATGAACCTCAACAATGTGGGTGAATTTAATCAGGCATGCCGTAATAATCAGACTTTTAATTTGATTAAAGTTTCGGAAGCTCTTCACGAAAAGAAAGTGGCCGAAATAGCAGAATTAGTATCAAAAAAAACAGATAAAGTTCGTTTTGTGCTTGTTTCGGGTCCTTCGTCGTCGGGAAAAACCACATTTAGCAAACGCTTATCCATTCAGCTTATGGTTTGCGGATTAAAGCCCATTGTTTTGTCGCTCGATAATTACTTTGTAAACCGCGACGACACCCCGTTGGACGAAAACGGCGATTGGGATTTTGAACATTTACATGCGCTCGATTTGACACTATTCAATCAGCAGCTCAGTCAACTCCTTGCAGGCGAGGAGGTTGAAATTCCTTTTTTCAACTTCGAAGATGGGAAACGTTATTTTAAAGGTGAAAAACTAAAATTGAATGATGACAGCGTTTTGGTACTGGAGGGAATTCATGCGTTAAATCCCGAACTGATTCCGGATATTCCGCAGGAAACAACCTTTAAAATTTATGTTTCGGCGCTCACCACCATTTCTATCGATAATCACAATTGGATTCCGACTGCCGACACCCGTTTACTTCGCCGAATTATTCGCGACTACCGCTTCCGTAATTATTCCGCCCGCGAAACCATTGCCCGTTGGCCAAGTGTACGTCGTGGTGAAGAAAAATGGATATTCCCTTATCAGGAAAATGCAGATGTAATGTTTAATTCTGCGCTGTTGTTCGAACTGGCAGTATTAAAAAGGCATGCAGAGCCAATTCTGGCCGAAGTTCCAAAGTATTGCGAAGAGTATACCGAAACGCACCGGTTGTTGAAATTTCTGAATTATTTTATTTCAATTCCCGAACGGGAAATACCTCCTACTTCACTTTTACGCGAATTTGTAGGGGGAAGTAGTTTCCGATATTAAATTCTATAATATTAACCTAATATTAATTCGGTGAATATAAAACAATTATTGTATATTTGCAGCTACATTGCATGACTGGGATTAAACAAATACCGCATTCAATTGTTTTTTTGAAATAGAAAACGTTTTTATATTAGTCCGGAATACATTTTTAGAATGATATTTACAAAAAGAAAAGGTCTGTTTATACTTATGCTAACTGTTACTTCTTTGATATTTTCTCAAAGTCGTAATGGTTTATACAAGTTTTCACTTCCCGGCCAATCCTCAATTGTGCTTACCGGCATAGGCCCTTCTTATCTTTTTGGCGACGTAGGTGGTAATAAAGATACTCGAGGATTGATTAAAAGAACGGATTTTATTGTTGCACAAACCAAGTACATGTTTTCCGTCAATTATCGCTATGTTTTTCAGAACAATGTAGGTTTTAAAGCAAGTGCACTTTTTGGAAAATTTGAAGGTACTGATTCCCTTTCGCGAAATGAAAACCGGAAATTTAATTTCTCCACCAATTTATCTGTGTTTGCTATGCACCTCGAATACAACATTATAGGTGGCGAAAATGCAGATTTCTGGACACCCCACAAACTATACGCTTTTGTTGGAGCCGGCGCTATGATTAGCAATGTGGATTTTAATAGTAGAAATCCAAAAAGATTAACTGATTCACATGCTTCAAATGCCTTAATAACCAACCTTCCTTCTGGTGGTTATAATGCAAAAATGCTGTCTGTCTCACCATCGTTTCCGATAGGTGCAGGCTACGAATACGAAATTAATCCTGCATTTTCCATTGGGGTTGAATATGTTATTCATACTTCCTTCTCCGACTATATTGATGGTGTATCCACAAGTGAATCGGATTTTAAAGATTACCTTATGAATCTCGACCTCACGTTTACCTATAAATTTGGTGCAGGATCAAGTAACAGAGGTACAGGAAGAGTGATTTGGAATTAATACGCCTGTGGTACAAACGAATCAACCTGAATTTATTCCGGCCATTGCAGGGCTCTATACCGAAGCATACACGCAAGGTATTTCAGCACAATATATTGATAGTGAAGAATTAAAAACATACCTCATTGAAATTTTAAAAACCGGAACAGCTATTCTCCAATTTGAAAATAACATTTTAACAGCCTGCTTACTTTACACTCCGCTTTCGTTCGACAAACTTTGCCCCGAAAAGATAAAATCAGAATTTGAGCCGGATAAATGCCTCTACATTGCCGAAGTTATGGTTAGCCTCAGTTATAGAGGAATGGGATTAGGCAAAAAACTATTAACCGAATTTTTCAAAAATGCAGATACAGTCAATTACAATCATGTATTTTTGAGAGTCTGGGAAAACAATTTACCTGCATTAACTCTTTATTCAAAATCAGGTTTCGAAAGAGTAACAACCATCGATCAATTAAAAAAAATGCCCGATGGTAAAACCGATTTTGTAATGAAGAAAATCTATTTACACAAACCTTTTAATCAGGAAAGTGATGAACGAATTTAAAACAAAAACCATTGACATTTCCGGTGGAAATGAAGTAGAGAAAAGACAGGAAATTCTAACTTATTTCGAAAAAACATGGGCATTGGATGAAAAATTGTATACGCAGTTGAAGTCAGATGAAATATTTTACCATCGTGGCGACCCTTTGCGTCATGTTTTACTGTTTTACTTAGGTCATACAGCCGTATTTTTTATTAATAAATTATTTTTGGCTAAAATAATCGATACGCGCATCAATCCGGCTTTTGAATCTATTTTCGCTATTGGCGTGGATGAAATGAGTTGGGACGACCTGGATGAAAAGCATTACAACTGGCCTACAGTAACCGAAGTTCGCGCTTATCGACAAAAAGCAAAAGAAATTGTGACCGAAGTTATAAAAACTGCTCCGCTCCACTTGCCCGTAACCTGGAACGACCCGTTTTGGATAATCATGATGGGCATAGAGCACGAAAGAATCCATATTGAAACATCATCGGTACTTATTCGACAATTACCACTCGATGAAGTTGTTAGCAATCGCTTTGGTGAAATCTGCCCCGTTCGTGGCAAAGCGCCGGCGAACGAATTTATCAACGTACAGGGAGCAAATATTACACTTGGCAAGCAGCATGATAATGGATTTTATGGTTGGGATAATGAATACGGTACGCACAACGAAAATGTAGATGATTTTCAGACTACAAAATTTCTGATTTCGAATCATGAATTTCTTCGCTTTATCGAGTCGGATGGCTATAATACTGAAAAATACTGGACAGAAGAGGGTTGGAACTGGCGTAATTTTAAAAATTCTTCCATGCCTTTATTTTGGCGTAAGAAAAACAATGAATATTGGTTACGATTAGTAGCTGAAGAAATTCCAATGCCATGGAACTGGCCTGTAGAAGTAAATAATCTGGAAGCAAAAGCCTATTGTAACTGGCTCACAGCTACAGTTGGAAAAACATTCAGGTTGCCGACCGAAGCGGAATGGTATCGCTTAGCTGATTTTTGCGGAGTTCCGGATATGCTCGATTGGGAAACGGCTCCCGGAAATATCAATTTGGAGCATTTTACTTCGCCCTGCCCCGTCGACATGTTCCGAATGGGTGATTTTTACGATGTTATCGGTAATGTATGGCAGTGGACAGAAACGCCAATTACCGGATTTGCCGGTTTCAATGTGCACCCCATGTACGACGATTTTTCGACGCCCACTTTTGATGGGAAGCACAATCTGATAAAAGGAGGCTCGTGGATTTCGACCGGAAATGAGGCACTGCGAAGCTCCCGATATGCATTCAGAAGGCACTTTTACCAACATGCCGGTTTCAGAGTTGTACAGTCTGACGCGCCTCTCGAAATACAAACCAACGCTTATGAAACTGATGTAGAAGTAGCCAATTCGTGCGAAGACAACTGGGGCGTTGCTTTTGGCGGCAATGCCGGTTATTACAAAGAATTAGCTGGTATCGTTTTGGGTACTACTGATTTGAAAGATAAAAAAGTTCTGAATCTGAATGCAAAAACCGGCCGATTGGCTTTTGAACTGGCACCTTACGCAGCCGAAATTACTGCTATCGATTTTTCAGCCCGGTTTATTCGTATGCCAATTCAACTTCAGGAAAAGGGTTTTATTCGCTATATCATTAAAGATGAAGGCGATATGGTTTTGTATCGTGAACTTGTGCTTAATGATACCGATATAAAATCGGGTTATGATAAAATAACCTTTATGCAGGACAATGCTAATAATCTGAAACCCATTTATAGTGGCTACGATGTGATAATACTTCCGAATTTGCTGGAAGAACTCATTTGTCCGATAATATTTCTAAAAAAAATACATGAACGCCTGAATGCCGGAGGATTACTTATAATTGCTTCCACCTACGATTGGGAAACCGGAGGTGTAGACCGAAAACACTGGCCGGGAGGATTTAAGAAAGATGGCGAACCTTATTATTCATTTGAAGGTATTTCAGATTTGTTGCAATCGGAATTCACCTTAGTAAACAAACCTGTGTCTGTACTTCAGAATAAACGCATATCCTCGCGCAAAAACGAGGTTTTGAATGTGGAAGTTAGTTGCTGGCGTAAAAAAAAATAACAATACTTCAACACGAAAAAACCGGAATGCCGATTGGATATGCAGGTAAATAAAATACTGATTACTGTTTTTATACTTTTGCTCACTCACTTTGTTTGGAGTCAGCAGAGTAAATCATTGGCTAAAATCACACTTAAATCAGGTGCCGAATTTACCGGAGAAGTCGTGCTACAGAACGATGAAATAGTTATGCTCAGGGACAATACCGGAGCTCGGTTTCAGTTTGCGGTATCTGAAATTCAAAACATAAGCAAAGTAGCCGCCGAACCGATGTATTCGAATCCAACTCAGGTTTCAACACTAACTAATGCCTCGAATTTTTGTGGTCAAATAGAGCTATCAACAGGAAATGCTTGGGCTCGAAAAGCTTTTGAAACGAAATCTGTTTTTGAAGCTGACTTAACTTTTGGCAACCGAAAAGCCTTTGGTAAAGAACTGTTTGCCGGCATTGGTGGAGGTTATCTTCGAATTTCGGATATAAATCTGACTTTTATCCCTGCATTTATCAAAATACAGACCTATCCAACAAGAAACCGGACCTCATCCCTTATAGGATTTGAGTCCGGTTATGCTTTTTCAACTTCAAAAAATATCATTGGCGGAGCTTTTGCTAAAATTTCATTCGGCATCAATCATCGTCTGAATGTTAAATCAGCCATTTATGCGGGAGTTTCTGCAGCTGTTTACGGTATGAGTGGTCAGCTTACTGAAACGGTTCAGAGTACAAATTACACCTTTACCGGCACAACTGCAATAAATACGGTGACACTGAAAGCAGGATTTCAGTTTTAGAAACCACTATACACCATTTGCAAACTCATCGGTTTTTCGGTATTTGTACCCGAACAAAGTTTTACTGCCCGCATTAGGTTTTGCTGCTTCACTTCAATGATATTGTTCGAACCATCGTATCGTATCGCAATAGGTATCAGTCTGAATTTAAGCTCCTGATTCACAGAGCTTTTTGAAAGTTCGTGTGTAAGCACTTTTGACATGTCGAATTTGCAAAAATATTGTAACTCGTTATTGCTGTCGTATTCGTAAGTTACATTTCCAATTACCGAGTTATAGGTTGTAGGAAGTTTACGTGTTTTGAAATAATTTTCTATACTATCTTCGTTAAGCATTAAAATGCTGCTCACCAATGGCACAGCAAGCGTAGTATCCTTTACATCGGTAGCATTTACTCTGAAAATGGCGCGGTTAATCAACATTTTCTTCCCATTCACGCCTTTATCTAAACTATCCTTAATCGCTTTCAACGGAAACGTAACACGGGTATAAATATTTGCCGGAGAGGCAACAACATTTACCGAAGGATCGGAATTAAACTTTTGAAGTACAGTAACTTTTTGTGGTAATTCCACTCTGTTAACAGTACGTACTTCCTTGCTTGCCGGATAATCCTGATAATGCGAAACCTTTACTTCCACCGAATCGGTTACTCCGTCAGCTTTCTTAAGCATATATGTGTAATGATAATAATACCGCATATATATGCTGCTGATATTCAGCAAACTTGCCGATCCGAAATTTGAAGTAATGTAAAGTCCATTGAAGTTATTGTGAAATTTACTTTCGTTGCCCACTGTGTAAATTTCTTTCATTTCTTTCGAAAATTTACCCATCCCGAATACCTGATTAGTATCTAAATCAACCTGAATAACATACGGATTTGTTCGTCCACCTGCATAATCTTTTGGAGTAACAACTTTCGAACCAAGTAAAATTGATTTTGAACAATAATCATCTACCGGGATATTCGATTTATAAAGCTCTGTTTCTTCGAAAGTTACGCCTTTATCCATTTTATAGACACGCACATCTAATGGCGAATATTGGTCACCAAACCACGAGTAATACACAAGCACCAATTTGGCCGAATCGGCTTTGGCATTGGCAGGGTAAAGGCTTTTATTTTGGTAACTTACAGGTGGCTGCAATTGCGTAAGCACATCGGCATTAAGAGTGCCGTAAGTGTCGTCAAAAAATGTCCCAAGCAGCAATGAGTCGGGTTTTGAGTATATAAATTCAGCATCTACATTTTCAGACACAACTGTAAAGGAATTATTTCCGAGTGAAATTGCATCGCCTGCAGGCTGAATATTAGCTCCGATATTGGTTAAATCATTTTCGCAGCTAACAAATAAAAAAGAAATTACAAAAACAAAAATAAATTGCCATCTCATAAAAAAGCAGATTTGGAATTGGGAAAGTTAGTAATTCAGCAAATTTTACATCAAAGTATCATAAAAACGCAGGTATTCATCAGCATAATCCTCATCGTTCACATAAGGAACAAATTTCATCTTTTTTTCAGCGATATACTCCAGCAATTCCTGTTTTACAACCGGTGTAGATTGTATGACGCCATCGGAATAGTCCATAGCAAATTTTGAGAGTGTAACATAATCAATATCACCATCTTTAAGCTGAGTGAGATGTTTCTTTTCTATGCCTTCAAGTTTTAGTCGTTCAGCAAACAACGAGCGAAACGGTACTTTAAACTCATCATTGCACAGGGAATATACCACTTTTGAGTTTTTAAAAAACGGATCCTGATTGTAAGCCTTTTTGATGTAAAGGGGGGCCAACGCAGTCATCCAACCGCAGCAATGTATAATATCGGGGGTCCAACGCAGTTTTTTTACAGTCTCCATCACACCGCGCACAAAAAAGATAGTACGTTCATCGTTATCTTCGTACTCATTGCCATTTTCGTCGCGCACCGTATTTTTGCGTTGAAAATAATCGTCGTTGTCGATAAAATATATTTGTAATCTGGCTGCCTGAATTGATGCAACTTTGATAATCAACGGATGATCAGTATCATCGATAATCAAATTCATGCCTGAGAGGCGAATTACTTCGTGAAGCTGGTTACGTCGTTCATTGATAGCGCCGAATTTCGGCATAAACGTGCGGGTTTCTTTACCTCTATCCTGCATTGCCTGTGGCAAATACCGACACATATTGGCGATTTCTGATTCGGGTAAATAAGGAAATATTTCTTGCGAAATATACAAAATCTTGCTAATTTTCTTCTTCATTTAATCTGACTGCAATCCAAAAACGTTGGAACGAAATGCAAAGATATATAAAAAAAATCGGATATAGACAAGAGCAATCCTCAAATTGTTAAGCACATACAACTAATAATTATACAGAAAATTTTTCTGCCAAACAACGAAAACAGCTATATATCTGAAATACTACACTTTAACAATCCAATCATACATTAGACTATAATGCTTATAAATTCTCAATTATAAAAGTTTAACCTTGAAAGTTTTTAATTCTCAACGCTTTCCGCGCGGCGTTCTATTTGTTTTTAGTTTTTCGTATACCAAAAAATTCATACTGAAAAGCAGTAAAAAATAACTAAAATCTTCTGCCGGAATAGTACCTATACGTACATTGCTGAAATAAGCAGAATTGTATTCTACCACCGGCATAGCAGTAAGTACGCCATTTACTATAAACATGGGAATACAAGCAACCAGAAATGCCAACAGGAAATGAGAAAGATTGGAGTATAGATATTTTTGATTTAATAAAATGAACAAAAATACAGCTGTCGTTGCAAGGCAAATAAATGTGTACCAAATGCCAAATTCCAAAACACCGGTAATCAGCAAAATTACTGCAACAAGCAGCAAAAATTGCATCACCTGTTTTTGAAATGCGAGTTTCGGAAGATAAAACTTCAGAACCTCGTAAATGAACAAACTGCAATAGGGAATGACAACAAAGAACAACCACTCTTCAATTGGTAATCCGAGTACACGAACATCGAATGTAAATTGGGGATTAAAACTCCAAAAACCAAGTTTGGTAAATGCTACATCCCAAACAATGAAAAACGCTCCAGGCAGCAAAATTGCCAACAATATCGGTTTTATATACTGAATAAACCGAATGTTTTTTTCGAAACTAAAAATAAAAGGAAAAACTAAGCTGCCAAAAAGCAGTGCAGAGTATGTCAGGTTTTCGTTCCACATTATTTTATAAGAGTTTGAAGATTTGAAAGTTTGAAGATTTGTACCTAAGATAATTGGTATTCTAAATATGAAAGATACAACAACAGGTAGGAAAAAATGTTTCTAATGTAAATGGAAAGTGTTTTGATGGAGCACGTTAAAAAAAATTGAAATCATTTCGTCATAACAAATATTTTTTATACTTTTGCGCCACCAAAAAATGAGCGGGATGTAGCTCAGCCCGGTTTAGAGTACTCGTCTGGGGGGCGAGTGGTCGCAAGTTCGAATCTTGTCATCCCGACTGCTTATTATCAAAGACTTACACGAAAGTGTAGGTCTTTTTTGTTTGATTGATTAAAACAATGGTAAAACATTTTAATGTTTAAAACACAAATAAATATCAATAGAGCTAATTTTTATTGTTCTGACTTTCCTCTTCTTTCGTTTATATTTTCTTGTTTCATTACCTCAAAAAGCACTATTTAGCATTATTCATTCATTTATATTTCAGTTGATTGGCTTGTAATTTTACAAGAAAAATCAACTGTATGAAAAAACTATTTTTTAAACTACCCAGCTGGTGGAAAGTTGTTATTTCACATGAGTCGGTGTACCATTCGCTGTTTACCGAAAAGGGGAATTTTGACCATCCTAATACCGAAAAATGCTCCCTGCAGTTTGTTTCGACCTTTAACCGAATGGGCATAACTGGTGCAATTTCGGATTCAAATCGAAAAATCAGTGTGTTGTTGTTGGCCTTTTGTTTTACAACAGGAACACCCAGAAATGACAAGGTTTCATCTCTAAGTTTATCAATGATTGGTTTTATTGGCCCGGCAGTGATTTGCACTAAATCGATATCTTCGGAATATTTATCACAACTTGTGATAATTTTTCTTATCCAAAGTAAAATATTATCCCTAATTTGCCATCTATCTACATTGTAAATAACTAATATTCAATTCAACTTTTGATAATGTTGTTTTGATATAGTCCCCTGATCATCTTTCAACAAAGCCCACACGGATTCATTTGATAATTCCTTAAAACTGTATGCTCCGGAACCATAATGTTTAAACTCATCCTTACTAACATCAAGCCTGTCGAGTCCGTTGGTAGTGCCAATCCAAATAAATCCATTGTTGTCCTCACAAACCGACCGAACAAAATTCGATGATATACAATTGTTGAAAAAATCATTTTTCTGTTTATAGTTAATCACATTTCCATTTTTCTCTATCTTGTATAATCCTTTTTGCCATGTAGTTATCCAGATATTCTGTTTACTGTCCTCTAAAATATCAGAAACCCGACTACAAGCAGGCAAAAAGCTTCTAATTTTTTTTGTTTTATCAATTACAAAAACACCTAATGACAATGTTCCTAATAAAATTCGCTCATCTTTTGTTTGATATATTTTTCTTATTGACATATTCGACGGTAATTCACAAAAAAGCGTTAGTTCTCCATTTTTATATGCATAAATTTTATTCTTTTCAGCAATCCACAAATTGTTCTTTCCATAAGATATAGCGTCAATTGATGACTTTCTTATTAATTTCATCTTCGATGAACGTAAGTCATATTCATTAACTCCATTCTGTGTATGAATAAAGACATGCCCACTTTTATCACCACAAACATATAGAATTAAACTTTCGCCTAATGAGTTGGAATCATTTGGGATGGGTCTGAAAACTTCCATGCTGCTTCCATTATACCGGTTTAAACCTTCGCGAGTGGCAAACCACATTCCGCCAAGCTCATCCTGGTACATCTTCATGACAGTTAATTGAGAAAGTCCATGCTCAACACCAATCCTTGAAAAGTAGACATCGTTGGCAGAGAATGACTTTTTTGGGAAAAGCAGTGCCATTAAACACAAAACAATGATATTGATTTTCATGGTATTTTAAATTAGTTCATTTTAATACTTAAGTAAATTATTTATCAACAAAATGAGTCATTAAGATATTGGAAATTTACCTATTAAAGATTCAAATATCCGCTATTATAGTAAACATAAAATCAGTTGTTTATATTTGTTGGTATTTAATTTGAATTATTTGTATTACAAACATACAACTTTTTTTTATAGTTCTGATTTTGATAGTATCAGTATGAGATTAGTAATTGTTGATATATTAAGGTTATAGCTTGTGTCTGTATGTTATAGTTTAAAATTATAAAAACAAGAAAAATTATTTTAGAGGAAGGATAAGACTCAATAAACTCAGTCTGAAACCACAAATAAAGTGCTGTGAACTAATATGTTGTTTAATTAATCAAAAAAGCGACAAGTAAAATAAGGTTTATAATATCACAAGTTTATAATTGTTTCATCTAAAACAACCTTATAATAAATATGAGATTTGTTAATTCACTTGTGAAAAACAGGAAAAGAATTGAAATACAATTCCGTTTAGTCATTTTTTAAAATTTTCAATTATCGGTTTTGATTCAATTTGTTTATTTTTTATGAAAACTTTTCAATCATTATTATCACATAAAAATATAATCTACAATATATAGTCCCGCTAATTTTTCATTTATACCTGCAAGTAATTCCAATAAATTTGATACAAATATGGGTTGAATAAAATGGGGTTGCATTTCATAAGCTTTTGACTTCCATTTTTCGTAAGCTCCCAAATCAGGGTAAAGTATAACATTTCTATTTTTTAGAACCTGACATTTTTCAAAAGTAAGGCCGTTTAGACTTCCAGCTGCCAGCCAAATTAGTTCCGGGACAACACAGCTTGCAATGCAGGCTGTTTTTTCACTTTCGACAATGGCGACAGTTTTCACCGGATAAGTATTCAATAAATGCTCACAAAAAAAACATTGCTCTAGGTTGAAGTCGTCAGGGAGAAGTTTAGACTTTTTCAGTTTGTTGTGTACCCAGTTGATTGCTCCGCTTTGGTGTTTTATACGTTTGCCAGTTTCGGGGTTGTATTGCATAATCTTTCCTGTCCGGATTTTGCCGGTAATATCAATTTGCCAAAAGATAACTTCTTTGTTTTTGGTTGCTCCCAGTAAGTATTTTTCAAATACAGTATTGATTTGTTCTTCGGAGAAATGGTTTTGTAAGAATGAGATAAAATTGCTGTTGGGGCTGAGGGAATCACGAAGGTAGTGGAATGGGACCTCACCCCCGACCCCGACCTCCATCCCCCTTCGGGTACTTTCTCCAAGTGGACTGTCTCCCCTGAATGGTAAGGAGTGAATGCAAGAAACCTGCTGCAAGCACATTGAAATACAAAAACTATATATTTACAAGGCTGCAACAGCTAATGGGTGGCGGGGAAATTTGTGGTTTCTTTTATTGGCGGTACGCCTGAATAACGCACCGATTAGGTGTAATTACTTTCCGCTCTGCCCATTCGGGCGATTGGGTATTCGGGCAGCGAAGCGGGGCAATGGGTTGATTTTGTGCGGCTATTTTACATAATTAGATTATAAGCTTTTTCAGGCTTATCCCTTGCCCGTCAGGGTGAAAAACGCTTATAATGCCATTGTTATGTAACTTAGTATTGTGTTTTGCGTTGATTGCGCGGAAGCCACAAAGAAGACTGTGCAAGCCATGAGGTACGAATGGTGGGGATTTTTTGGGGCTGGGGATTTTGCCCTGCGGAGCTGCCCGTAATTCTTGGCAAGCCAAGCGGCAAAGCCGAGCGAACTTTCAGGCGAAGCCTGACCGCTTCCTGCCCGGCGTTTTAAAAACAACCCTTGGTTGCGGAGTTGCGGTTGCGGGGATATATAAATTGCTTATTTTGAATTTTTTATATGAATTTTGGGCGCAATCATGTAGAATTATTGGACTTACTGTTTTGAAAGTTCTATTTATTACTACTCAAATAGTCGTTGAAAAGGTTGACCGTGATTTTCCAACGAAATAAGATTTTACAGAAAATCAGATAGTTATGATTAAAAATACCACAATATTATTTTCAAACGAAATAAGAAATCATGCCCAAAATGGAATGTAGGATGCAAATTTTTTCGAACTATTTATTGGATCAGTTGGCTTAATTAAGCCTGCTTCCACCGTGTCGGCAATGATTTTGGACGCAGTGGAAACATTGTTTATTGCAATATTGAATCGTTTCCGAACGGATTGATTGTTGACCGGTTGATTGTTTACATAATGCAAACAAGTATGTTGATAACAAGCTCTTGTTCGGTCATCATTGTTCATACGAGTAAGCAGAGTTGGAGCATATAGAATAACGCGAGTATAATCATCTCCACGCATAAATTTAGGAGCAGGAAGTTGAAATAGTTCTATAGCGTCAATAGCCCTATCAATACCACTACCTCTTTCTTCACAGATATTTAACCTTCTCATTAATGAGGCCAGACTTTCGTTTCTAGATTTTGGAGCTGTATCAATAAACCGGTTTGTGTCAACTAATGGAACTCCCGGATTTGTAATTTCAATTCTATCAAAAAATATCTCAACCATAACACCCGATCCTGTAACCGAGAAATCCTGATGAATTAGTGCATTTGCCACAAACTCACGGATAGCAATTTCGGGATATAACTTCACATTTTTTCGGAGAGCTGTTTCTATAATTTCATTTGGTTTTAATTGATCCATAATGTAGCTTATCAGACTCTCGAAACCGGATGCATACCCCTTTAAATCTTCCTGTTCTTTGAACGCTTTAATTCTACTCGTTCCCTCATATACTATAACCCTTACCGCTTTTCGACTAAGATGCTTAAATGTGCTTAAGTTTTTAGCAAAGAGTATTGCCCCAAGGTTTAAAATATCCCAAGAGGTATTTGTTTTGCTCACCAGATTATCGTCAGCGAGAGCAAGAATTATATTACTTTTTGTTTCAGGAAGTCTTTTTTGCTGCAGCGTAAAGTAACTATCATAATCAATTTGTCCAATAATTTCATCTTTATCAACATTTGACATTGCTGTTTGCGACTCAAAGTCATAGCCGGTTGAAAGTGCAATTAATTGTGTGACTTCGTGACGTGAAAGTTTGACGGTTTGCCCAGCACTTCTTGTGTAACAATCAAAAATATTTGAACCTCTCAGGTGTACAGGTTTATTTAGTTGTTCGGGAATATGAATGAATAAAACAGGATTTTCATTGTAAGTGATAACAGCGTGTTCTATGCCAACAGGCTGAGCCAAATTATTGCGAGCAATATTTCCCAGTTTTTGAATGATTTCATCCATTTCGACTTTACTCAAAGGACTTGATTCACCATCATTGTTTATACCGATAGCTAAAAATCCTCCTCCAGGATAGTTAGAAAAAGCACAAATATGTTGAGCAAGGCGTTCCGTTTTTGTGGATAATGCGCATTTCCAATCTATTTCATTCAGTTCTTGCGGAATCGGCCTCAAACTCTTTTCTAAAAATTTAATTGCTTTTTCTTCCCACGTTTTCATTCGTACATTTTTGTTTTTTGATATTTGCAACCTGTATGTTACAAATATACACTCGTTTAAAAGTTTGTTTTAGCGTTCAAAATTACAAAAATAATAATTCATAAAGAATTAGAGCATAAATAAAAATATTTAATTATAACAATATCAAATAAATAGCATAAAAATACCTGACAAAATTATTCAAATTCGTAGTGTTTGAAAATGTCATCGCCAATGTTTGCGGTGTAGAAATCGGTTTTAACGTCGGTTTCGAATTCGTGGATTTCGCTCATTTGTTCGACATAAACCGGAATTGCGGATTCTTTGATGAGTGCAATTGTGTTTCCTCCAAATCCACAGCCTGTCATGCGAATGCCTAAAACTCCTTCTATCTTTTGTGCATCTGCTATCATTAGCTCAATTTCGGGTGGTACTACATGAAGTTTATCTCGTAATATTTGATAATTCCGGTTAATCAACCGCCCTAATGCTGCTGTATAAGCCAGTACAAAAATAATTAATGCGTCTTGTGTTAGCTTATTTTCTAAAGACAGATATTCTTCAACAAGTGATCTATTTTCCTTTGTCAACATTGCAAGTGGCGATTGACTAACCACGTGTGGTGTGTGGGTGTTTGATATTACCAATTTGTATTCCGAATCGAATTTAGTTTCTGTCTGTGCTGAATTGAGTTTAAGTCCTAATTGCTGAGAAAGGGCATGGGATATAAGGGCTTCAATGTGAGTGCCGGCATCTTCTGTAACTGACAAATTGCCCCAAACAAATATATCGAAACCAAAGGGGATATCAATTCCCCTGTTTATGTATTGCGCAAATATATTCAAAGCATGTTTTATCCAGGATTGCTCTTTGTTCCGGTTTAGTTGCTTTTTTGTGAAATTCTTTATCCCATATTGACTTAAAGACCAAAATCCGTATCGTTCTTCCTCATTTTTAGAAATCAACAAGTAAGTGCCATGCGATAAGACATAAGAATCTTTAGATTGAAATAACGATTTCATATTGTCGCCAATCAAACTAAATTCTTCAGGCTTAAAATAAGCGGCTTCAACCGGCTTGTTAAACTTATATTTATATGCGTCTTTAAGTTCTGCAATAGTCATTGAAAAACAAACCTATAAAAAGCGTATATAATCATTTTTACTAAAAAATTAAAAGTTGTAAGAATTCATTTTATTTTGTTGAAACAGTTTTAATATGTGTATTTGAGACGTTTGCAAAGAATGATTTACTATTATCATTTACTTCCCATTCACCGTAAAATAATAAATCTGACAAGCATTTCCTTTGCTGCTGGTGTTTTTGCCGGCTGACATTTTGAGGGTGAGTTTGTGTTTTGTATCTTTCAGCTCTGTTTCAAACATATATACCCACGGAATGTATAAATTGCCACTCCAGCGAGTGTACAAATCGAGCGTTTTAAACTTACCGCCATCCACTTTATATTCAATAATTCCTGCATTAAAATAAACTGTACAAAAAAAATCCCAGCCTATTAAAGCCAGGATTCTTTTTCTACTTTATTTACTTAGGTTGCTTTATTTAACCTTCACTGCCGTTGTTTTATTTGTTAACCCCATTGTAAACCATACTTGCGGTCTTATTGCGAGTAGTTCTGACAATTTAATACCCTCCCTATTTTTCTGCAAATATGATTTGTATCCGTCTTTTGTCCACAATGCGGATTGAAATACTTTATTGTCTCTATCCGTAAAGCACCTTGAGAAGAAATAAATATCCTTGCGATTCATTTTTTGCAGAATGGATAATTCTTCACGTTTTCCATTAAACCACAACACCTTAGCATTCTTGGCTGCATTCCATTCATCTTTGTTTGGAGCACGAAACTTCAAGGGAGAAAACGGCCCGGAAAATCCTATCAACAATTTCATACTTCGTTGAGTAGTGTCCATCTGGACATAGAGTGAGTATAACCTATTAAAATCAGTATCATTTATTTTCTTTGTTTTCCAGCTAATTTTTCCATCAGGTTTTCTTTCCAAAAGATACTTATTTACAATGCTTTGGTATTCTTTCAGCAATTCGGCAGAAATACCTTTACCTGGAATAATTAAGCTATCCTCAGAGAGCTTACTACTTGCGGGAGTTTCACCCACAACATTCGACTGATTGTTTGCAACTGACTGCGTTGAAAACAAGAACACTGCGACTATAAAAGTCGGTACAAGCATGGCTTTACTCCACCACACTTTTTTCTTTGATGTTTTTCTGGTCATCATAATAAATCGTTTTTTAATGATTGAATAATTAAATGCGGAAGCGAGGCCTTCACTTCCATTGTTGCTAATTATACTGATCAGTATGTTTTGATACGCGAGTATGTCTTCATTGGTTTTCAGAACGGTTTCGTCTGCCAGAAATTCATGATTTTGCTTTATTTTCAACCGATATAAATATAAAACAGGGTTGAACCAACAGGCAGTAATCAACAATTCTACAAAAATGATATCCCAGGAATGTTTTTGGCTTACATGAGCTTGCTCGTGCCAGATAATTTCGTTGGCAATACGTCCGCATTCATAGTCATCTTTGTTTAGGTAAATATAGTTACCAAAACTGTAAGGAGGAACTATTTTATTGATAAGAACAATTTTCTTATCAGAGTGCGTTAAAAGTTGCCCTTTTTTGATGGAGAAATAAAAGCTTGCCAAGTTTAGTCCTAATCGCAAAAGTAAAATTACCGTAATCGAAACATATATTACGAATAGCAGAAACGTATAATCGATTGAAGATTGCTCTGTTGTATTAATTGTTATGGGATTAACAGTACTTTCAACAGATACTTCCTTATATTCAGAAATATCGGCTTTGTTTTCTATCTGAACAATGCTCGGGGCTTTCGTAATTAATGGTAATGTAAGTTGCACTTTGGCCAATGGTATAGACATGGCTAAAACCAAACTGCCAAGCAAATATACCCGTTTGAATCGATGCATGTTTTCCTTCTCAAGCAAAAGCATATATACCAGAAGAAAAAAAAGTGCGCAAAGTGTTGCTTTGATAAGATAAGCTGTCATAGTTTTTTCCGGTTGATTTCTTGTTCTACAATTTTTTTCAACTCCTGTAATTCGTCTTCCGACAAATTGCTGGTTGTAGTAAAAAAGGAGGCAAACTGCAATGCGGAATTATTGAAAAAACCCTTCACCATTTCACCCAAATGCTTTGAAAAGTAATCTTCTTTCTTCACAAGTGGGTAATATTCTCTTGAATTTCCAAACAAGCGATAAGCTACTACGCCTTTGTCCTGCATTCGTTTCAGGAGGGTTGCCACTGTTGTACCAGCCGGTTTGGGATCTGGATAACTTTCCAAGATATCTTTTAGAAACACCTTTTCTTGATTCCAAATGATTTCCATTAGTTGTTCTTCTGCTTTCGATAGACTCATATTCTACAATAATATAGTTTACTCTACAAAAGTAGAACATTAGATTTGAATTAGCAAATTATTTTCCAAAATAATTTACTAATTCAAATCTAAATACTATTACATTGCTGAAAATCAATGCATTTAAATTCAACTAATTCAATAAAAATATTTGAGTTATAAGAAAATAACTATAAACGAACCTAATTATTTATTTCCCATTAACCGTAAAATAATAAATCTGACAAGCATTTCCTTTGCTTTTCGGGTTCTTGTCGGCTGACATTTTGAGAGTAAGTTTGTGTTTTGTGTCTTTGAGCTCTGTTTCGAACATATATACCCACGGAATGTATAAATTGCTGCTCCAGCGGGTGTACAAATCGAGTGTTTTAAACTTGCCACCATCCACTTTATATTCAATAATTCCAGCATTAGGGCCGGCAAGGCAGTAAATACCAATGGCTGTACCCTCAAATTTAAGACTTAGTTCAGCTCCGGGAGTCAATGCTTCAAGTATAGCTGTATTTTGGTTCTTTTCGCGCACCGTACCTTTTTCTTTTGGTGTCCACGGCGATTCATACGTCCATCCCTTTTTTACTTTTGCTTCGCG
>Ga0209398_1000032_pt1 | contig 125578 bp, 94 predicted proteins | sample AshMeaBigSpring_FD_184125 | JGI IMG/M metagenome (GOLD analysis project Ga0209398, IMG submission 184125) | Groundwater microbial communities from Big Spring, Nevada to study Microbial Dark Matter (Phase II) - Ash Meadows Big Spring (SPAdes)... | ecosystem: Environmental > Aquatic > Deep...
AAAGCCAGATATGAGCGGGAAAAGTTGGAAATGGAACGCAATAATCGAATTAAAAACCGAAATTATATTTTTAACACCTACACGGAAGCCTATGTACCTTTATCGAATACATCTATAAATAGCAACAAACTCTTTTATTTTGCATATTCTTATGATAGAAATAAAATAGCAGAGCAAGATTTGACTGTTAATGTGACAAAACCATTTGAAGTTGATAGACGAAACGATGGCACTTGGCCATTTAAAAATGATATTTTAAAAGAATTATCCCCCATTAATTTATCGCAAATTATATTTCATGGTTACTATTATAGCTTAGAAGAGGCTATCAATATGCAAGAAAATTTTGTAAATTATATGGCAAAAACAGGTGCAAATATTAAATCATTTACCTATAAGGGTAAGAAATCAATCTCAAATAATTCAACTTCAGATTTTTGGGGTGAATCAACCGCCAAATCGAGTTCTAGTAATTCTGCAGACAAACCCAAACAGGAAGCTAAACAAGAAGCTGACTTTTGGGGTGCACCGGTAAAAAAATAACATTAAATACATTATTCAAATGAAAAAACTACAAGTACTTATTCTACTAGCACTTACGCTGCAAATAAATTTGATTGCTCAGGATAAATATACTGCTCGATTAAAATATATTGAAGCAGAAGAAGCATTTAATAATGAAAACTATTCTTTAGCTTTAGCATTGATAAATGAAGTGGATCTGATTTTAGGTGGAGCAAATGAAACAACTTTGTATTTACGTATTAGAATTTTGGACAAACGACTACCAGCAAATCCTCTTGCCAATATAAGTCAATCAGCTGTCATAAATCAACTAGTAGAATTACACGATAATATAGTAACTTATCTTAAGAGTTTTGAAGACTCTCCAAATATTGAAAAATACAATGAAATTTTAAGCATCTCAAAAAATTACAATAAATTAGGTGTGAATTTTGAGCTTTTTAGTCAGGTTCAGAAGCAGGATGCAAATGCTTGTTTTGAATTTGGTTATTATCTATACAGTAAAAATGATTATAGTTCAGCTTTTAAATATTACAATATCAGTGCGGAACAAAAACATCCTCAAGCTTGCTCAAAATTGGGTGTGTTTTATTATTCAGGTTATGATATAAATAATAAAATATTAGATGGAGATTTAAAAAAATCATTTGATTTTTTTAAGATTGCTGCTGAAAAGGATGATTGGGAGGCAATTTGTTATTTAGGATTGTTTTATTATTTTGGTTTATATATTCCTAAAGATACAGTCATTGCCAATAACTATTTCAGAAAGGCAATAGAAAGGAATAAGAGTATAACTAAATATGAAGCTGCATATTCAGATGCAGCAATGTATATGTTAGGGTATTTCTACGAAAGTGGCTTAGGTTGTAAGAAGAATTTAAACATGGCAAAACTTTGTTATGAAAATGTTGCTAAAATTTCATACTCTATCTATAATAAATCAGCTTGTGAAAAAACAGAACAATTTAACAAAATAATAAAACTAAAAGAAAGTGCGGAAAGCGCTTTGATCAAAATGGATTATAAAACTGCAATAGACAATTATATTTCGTTAAATAAGTTAGAGCCAAGTGCGGAAACGAAATCCAAGATATATCAAACGCAAGTTAAATATGGTGATAAGTTTTACTCTACGAAAGATTATAGCGTAGCTTTAATCTTATACAGAAATGCTTTAACAAATGCCGGTAAAGATAGTATACGTATTGTTTCGAAAATTTCTGATGCAGAAATGCAATATGAAAACACATTTTTTGATAAAGCCAAAATTAGTAACAAATTAGAGGATTACGAAGATTATATTTATCGCTATCCTAAAGGTAAATATGTATCACAAGTAAACACAATACTTGAAGATAAGTATTATCAATTGGCTACAGCAATGTTTGATCAAAAGTTTTGGTTTTCGGCAAAATCGTATTTTGATAAATATCAAGTCTATTTCCAAAATGGAAAACATATTTTAGAAGTTGAGAAAAAACAAAAAATTGTAAATAAAAAAATTGAATATGCAAATAAGCATCCTAAGAAAAAATAACTTGAAGTCTTTTTATTTGCATACTTTGGTATCTATCATGTATTTTCAGGGCGAAGGCACCAACTATAACCTACCCGAAGCCATTAAATGGCTTACAAAAGCAGCGGATAACAATAACTTCGATGCCATAGAATCGCTGGAATTATTGGAGAGGAAAATGGAAGAAAAGATCAAAAAATAATTGTTTGTTTTCATAAATAAGTTTGTTTACACCCCAAGGCGGCAGTTTCCATACAGGAGCTGTCGCCTTTTACATTTCACTATGTTTAGTTTATCGTCTGTTCATGTCTTCTTTACGTTTCATTTTACTTTCATTTTAGGTATAAATATTAGTAATATTTAAATAATGCATGTATAAAGCATATACAATACATACTTAAATAAGTATGCTTTATATATGCTTTATTTATGTTTTATCTATGTATTATCTATGTATTATCTATGTATTATCCTATAAAGAGTATAAAACCAAAACTGAACGGACATTAACTGCAGGGCGAATACCCATAAAACAAACCAAGGTAAAAATATCATTCTCAATTAGGGTTATGGATGTTTAAAATCGTGCATTTAAATGGTTTGCACTGAATCAGGATTTTTATGTATATTTGCAATTCAATACACCGTAGAGACGCGGCATGCCACGTCTCTACAAATAAAACAAATAATTATCGAATAAAAACAATTTACCGACAATGGGACATGCTCCATTGCATTATGACGAAACAAATTTTCCAAAACATATTAATTAAATAGCATTCTGCTATTGTTCTCGCACTCCAGAAACCTGAGAAACTACACGAAATGGAAGCCGACCATGCAACCCCATGGCACGAAGGTGGCAAAACAAGTGCTGAAAATTGCCAAATGCTTTGCAAGGAGGATAATCGCCGGAAATCGGGGAAATAGTTTTGCCCTTAATTTTTAAATTATTATTCGCCAAATATATGTATTTATATGTAGATTTGGCAGAATATAACAATATTATTCGCCAAATGTATGTTATTTTTGATAGATTTGGTAAGTTATTTACAAATTTCCAGCAGCTATAAGCGAAATTATTGTATCAATAGCGCCAAAGCCGACACAAAAGTAGCAGCCAACACAAACCAACGATAAGCATTTTCGGGGAAAAGCTTCACGATTTTTATACCCAGATAGGCTCCCAGCGCAATGGCGGGCAATAGCATCAGGTTAAAAGTGAGCGTTTGAAGGGTTATATTGTGCCAACCCCATATTTGCAAAGGCAATTTGGAGAGGTTGATAATAAAGAAAAACCAAGCCGCTGTGCCGATGTATTCTTTTTTGGGAAGATTTTTGGAGAGTAAATACACACTCATTATGGGTCCGGCAGCATTACCAATCATGGTGGAAAATCCACCCATAATGCCAAACGGAATGACAACGGAAGTTTTGTGAGGTACAATTTCGGTGGTTTTCTTCTTGCGAAACTCCATCCAAAGCATTACTGTCAAACTCAGAATTACGAGGACTCCAATGAGTTGTTTGAACTGAAGCGAGGATATGTTTTTGCCTACCAGTAATCCAATCATAATTCCTGCAAAAGCCCAGGGTAATATACCCAGTACCGTTTTCCAATGCGTGCTGCGGTGGTAATAAACCACACCAAACACATCGGCCATAATAAGCATGGGCAATACCAATCCCGACGAAGGCATTCCACCAAAGACAAAGGCCATAATGGGCACAACCAAAGTTCCCAAACCATTAACTCCAACTTTTGACATACCTATCATAAGGGCCGAAAGTATGGCTAAAAGCCACATCGAGAGCGATAAATCCATTTTTGTGTGGTTGAGTTACAAATCGAACCCGATATCGCTGCGGAAGTATTTTTGGTCGTAGGTGATTATTCGAGCGTTTTTGAACGATTGCGCCAACGCTTCGTCTTTGTTGGCACCATACGAACTTACGGCAATTACGCGGCCACCGTTGGTCACTATTTTACCCTCTTTCGATGCTGTGCCGGCATGAAAAACAATGCTGTTTTCAACTTTGTCTAAACCGCTTATTTCTTTGCCTTTTTCAAACGCTTCGGGGTAACCACCCGAAACGAGCATAACGGTAACGGCAGCTCGTTCGTCGAACTCAACGGTTCGTGTGTTCAGATTTTTCTGCGCTACACCTTCGAGCAAGTCCACCAAATCCGATTTCAGGCGAAGCATCACCACTTCGGTTTCGGGGTCACCCATGCGGGCATTGTACTCGATAGTGTAAGGTTCGCCATTCACTTTAATAAGTCCGAAGAAAATAAAGCCGGTATAATTAATACCCTCGCTGTAAAGACCTTCCACAGTTGGGCGGATAATGCGATCTTCCACCTTTTGCATAAACTCGGACGTAGCAAACGGAACAGGCGAAACTGCACCCATACCGCCGGTATTTAGCCCTTTATCGCCTTCGCCAATACGTTTGTAATCTTTGGCTTCGGGTAAAATTTTGTAGTTTTTACCATCGCTAATTACAAACACCGAACATTCGATGCCCGACAGAAATTCTTCGATAACCACCGTTTTGCTCGCAGCACCAAATTTGCCATCGAGCATAGCGCGGAGTTCGGTGATAGTTTCGTCCAAATCGTTCAAAATGAGTACGCCTTTTCCGGCAGCTAAGCCATCGGCTTTGAGCACATAAGGTGCAGGGAGCGATTTCAGAAACGCAATTCCTTCTTCCAAATTTTCGGCAGTTACACTCAGGTAACCGGCTGTAGGTATGTTGTGACGAAACATAAATTGCTTCGAAAAATCCTTGCTTCCTTCGAGTTGTGCACCCACTTTATCGGGACCAACAACTGGGATATGTTTTGTTTCGGCATCGGCAGCAAAAAAATCAACCACACCTTTCACCAACGGATCTTCGGGCCCAACCAGTACCAAATCGATGCTGTTTTCGAGCACGGCTTGTTTCAATGCCGGAAAATTATCGGCAGCAATGGGAAGATTTGTACCTACCTGAGCCGTACCGGGATTGCCGGGAGCAATAAAAAGTTGTGTCAATTTTGGACTTTGAGCTATTTTCCATGCCAATGCATGTTCGCGACCACCCGAACCGAGAAGAAGAATTTTCATTTTTTTAATTTTTAGAATCAAGAGTCAAGAACCAGGATTCAAGACTTTTATAAACTACTTGTAGCAGTTTTTAGATTATTTTTATTTCAACTGCAAAAGTAGTGAAAATATGAGAAAGGGGCAATATTTAAATACATCTTAGATAATCAACGACCTCGATACATTTTTTACGCCTTTTACCAATTTTATTTTCTTGATAATCAGCTCTAAATCTTTATTGTCGCTTACCATTATCGTGAGGTTTCCCTGAAATAATCCGGCATTGGTATCTACCGAAATGGAGCGCAGACTAATTGCCTTTTCCTTCGAAATCAAGGATGTAATATTCGCAACAATACCAATATCGTCGTGCCCCACAATACGAAGTGTAATAGGGTATTGCGAACCTATCGACTTGCCCGACCATTTTGCTTTAACGATTCGATAAGCAAAACGCTCAATCATTTGGGGCGCATTGGGGCAGTCGGTTCGATGAATTTTGATACCGCCACTAACCGCCACAAAACCAAATACTTCGTCGCCATAAATCGGATTGCAGCATTTCGAAAGTTTGAAATCCACATTTTTCAGATCGGAGCCAATCACCAGCACATCTTCCTTGCTTTCGGTTTCCTTTCCGTGTTTTTCCTTCGAAAAACCCTCGGCACTGCGCATTTCGGCAATTTCGGGGTTTTGTTCCTTTTTATCCAAATCTAAATAAGCATCGCGAACAGTCAGTACATCTAATTTTTCGCGTGCAATTTCCTGATAAAAGTCACTAACAGTTTTATAGCCCTTCTTTTTGGCCAGGCGTGATAGTTTTCCGTCATCAAGATCAATTTTCCAGTTTTTGAAACGACGAATCAGGGTTTCGCGACCAATCTCGGCATCTTTAAACTCTACCTCTTTCAACGCCTGACGGATTTTGTTTTTAGCTTTCGAAGTGGTAACGACCTGTAGCCATGAAAGATTAGGTTTCTGTGTTGGCGAAGTAAGCACTTCCACCTGATCGCCATTGTTCAGGACATATTTTATGGGCATGTTTTTGCCATTCACTTTGGCACCCACACACTTACAACCCAGTCCGGAATGTATGGAAAACGCAAAATCGAGGGCGGTAGCTCCCTTTGGCAATTTGTGTAAATCTCCGTTGGGCGTAAATACAAAAACCTCCTTATCGTATAGGTTGAGTTTAAATTCGTCCATAAAATCCACCGCATTCAGCTCCGGATTTTCTAATATCTCGCGAATGTTTTTCAGCCATTCGTCCATGCCGCTTTCGCCCTTAATACCTTTGTATTTCCAGTGTGCAGCCAATCCCTTTTCGGCTACCTCGTCCATACGAACTGTGCGAATTTGCACCTCCACCCATTTGTTTTGCGGACCAAGAACGGTGGTGTGCAAACTTTCGTAACCGTTCGATTTTGGTATCGAAAGCCAGTCGCGCAACCGCTTTGGATTAGGCTGATACATATCGGCAACAATGGAATAAGCCTGCCAGCAAACCGCTTTTTCCTTTTCCAGAGGCACATCAAAAATAATACGTATAGCAAAAAGGTCGTATATATTTTCGAAAGGCGTATTCTGTTTCTTTATTTTGTTGTAAATAGAATGAATAGACTTGGTGCGTCCTTTAATTTCGAATTCACATCCAAGTTCCTGCAATTTTTCTTTAAGCGGAGTAATAAATTCATAAATATATTTGTCGCGCGAACGTTTTGTCTCGTTAATTTTTTGAGCAATTTCCTTGTAAATATCTCTGTTTGTATGTTTTAACGAAAGATCTTCGAGTTCGGTTTTGATTTTATACAAACCCATACGATGCGCCAATGGAGCATACAAAAACGATGTTTCGCGTGCAACTTGTGTACGTAACTCTTCCGGTTCGTTATCAAGCGTACGCATTCGAATGAGTTGTGATGCAATAATTATCAGAATTACACGTACATCTTCGGCGAAAGTAAGCAGCAGTTTTCGGAAATTTTCAGTTTCGAGCGAGGTATTACGTTCATACAGGTTACTCACCCGAATCAACCCCTGAGTAATAGTGCTGATATTGGTTGAAAAAGTTTTTTCAATATCAACAACAGATATGCTCTTTTTCTGAATAAAATCCTGAAAAAGAACACTTAATACAGCAGGTTTCCCCAGCCCAACCTCATTAAGAAGTGCATCAATAATTGCTGCTTTTTCAATAATATAATGAGAAATTTGCACAGGTGAAAATGTTTCGGATGCGAAACATTTTTTAAGAAGTTCACGAAGATTGCGACGTTCGGTAAACGTTAATAAATTTTCGTGCGACGACAAAAGCAACTTATAATATTCAGCAATGGCTTTTACAGATGTTGACATAAGCATTTTCTCAGAAAAATTTTCACAAAGATACAAAGCTAAAGTTTATAATTGGTGAATTATCCTGAAAAAAGCAAACAAAAAATTGAAATTAAAATTTAATTACTTTTGATTTTTAAAACTTATAAAAAAAACATTCTCCAACAAGCAATTTTTATTGGAGAATGGTTATTCATATTTCATTTTTACTTCACCCTTACACTTGCGCCCATATTTTCGTTGGTTTTAGCATTTTTGGGTTTACCGGCAATGTCAATTTCGCCTGCACCGGAGGCATTGGCATCCACACTTTCGGTGGCATAAATTTCGACATGTGCAGCTCCCGACGATTCGACAATGGCATTTCGGGTGCGGAATGTTTCCGATTTAAGTTTTGATGCTCCATTGGCATCTATCTGCAAATCAGCGCCTGTACCAATAAGTTCGGCAACAGAAGCACCGGAAATATTCACATCTGTTTTACCAGATACCAGCACATCGAGCTTTGCGCGTGAAGCTCCGCTTAAATCTATTTTTAACGAAGGAGTTGTCAGTTCGTTCGTAGTAGTAATATTTGCGGCTCCGCTTCCTTCAATTTCGTAAAGTGTATCTACACTCAGACTAACTTTAATCGGATAATTGAGTAAAAATTTATCGGTATAAATACGTAAACGACCATTACTCACTTCGGTTTTAACTTGCGAAAGTACCTTTTCGGGCGCTGTAACCACCATTTGCTTTAGCGAGTCGCGGGTTAATTCCACCTCAATATTATCCGAAACATCGATTGAAGTAAATGCCTGGTAAGTGCGGGCTTCATCTACTGTTGGCTCGTTGTTGTTTTCGTCCCAGTTAATTGCAAAATGCTCTCCGTTCAGGTTCGACCAACGGATAATGGACTTAGCACCAACACTGTAAAGCATAAACAGACCTGCCAACCAAACTAAAAGAGTTACCAATGATGTGGTTTTTGAATGTTCGTAATGCTTCCGGTTGAGCAGATTTATAGCCCAGTAAATTATCATAAAAATGGGGGCTCCAATAACTAAGAGTAACGAAATTACCAAAAGGGCCGTATTATCGCCTGTCATGGTGCTCCATTCAGCTGCCAATTCGGGCGAAAATCCGCTTAGAATTTCGGGTACAAAAAGTAACGAGCCAAGTACAAATACGAGTGTAACAGCCACAACTATACCTACAAACCCTAATATCGCACCAATAAAGCCAACAAAAACTTTAACCAATACACGGATTACGTCCAAAAATTTTTCGCCAAATCCGTTTGCCGATTGTTTAAACTTATCGCTTTCGACATAGTTTTTTACATTATTAATTTCGGACTTAATATTTTCAACCGTTACATCTTCGCCCTGCATTTCGAGGCGCTGAGCGGCAGTTAAAGCCTCGGGGGCAATAAACCATACCACAATATAAATCGGGATAGCTGTTCCCCAACCTACGAGTACCAAAATAACCATTGCAATACGTATCCAGGTTACATCGATGTTAAAATAGGCTGCAATACCGGCAGCTACACCGCCGATAACCTTATTTTCAGGATCGCGATAAAAACGGCGCGCACGCTTTTTGCCACCTGCATTTGGTTGTTGGGCTGACTTTTCGTCGGCAGCTTCGTCCTCGTCGGCATACTGACTTGGATTTCCGAGAACGGCAATAATTTCTTCTACATCTTCGATGTTAATCACCGTTTTGTTGCGTTTCAGGCTTTCGCTGAAAATTTCGGCTATACGTGCCTCAATATCAGCCATTACTTCTCTGCGTTCTTCTTCCGAAAGATGTTTTTCTACGTCTTTCAAATAGGTTTGAAGCATTTCGTAAGCATCGTCGTCGATATTGAAAACGATGTTATTTAAGTTGATTGTTAATGTTTTTTTCATTGCTTTTTAATTTAGAACAAAGAACAAAGATTCAAGAACAAAGACTTTAGAATCAATTTACTTTGTATTTGTATATAAATCTGTCTTATACTGTTTTAAAATTGTAAATAGTAAATGAGTAAATGGTAAATCAGAATTATTCTTTAATCTTTTGTACTACCTGATTAATTTCGTCCCAGGCATTTTCGAGTTCTGCAAGGAATGCAATTCCTTTGGGTGTCATTTCGTAATACTTGCGGGGAGGTCCCTGAGTTGATTCTTCCCAACGATAGTCGAGTAATTCGGTGTTTTTCAGTCGGGTAAGAAGCGGATATAGCGTACCTTCCACCACAATCAGTTTCGCGTCTTTCAGCTCCGAGATAATATCCGAAGCATAAGCAGGCTTTTTCTTCAGAATAAGCAAAATGCAATATTCCAAATAACCTTTCCGCATTTGAGATTTGATGTTGTCTGCGTTCATTTTTTTTAATTGTTAGTTGGGCTTCGCCGTTATTGGTCCTTCGGACGTTAGTTGGGCTTTGCCGTTAGTTGCCCAATAGGCGTTATTTACTTCGTGTTATTGGTGCTGCGCACGTTATTGGCTTCGCGTTATTTGCACATCGCCACATTATCACATTACCACATTATCACATTAATATCATTTCAGCAATTCCAGAATCTTTAACCGAAACACGTATTCGTATTTCGATTGGGCGACTTCGGATTGCGCGCGGGCTAAGTTGTTTTTAGCCTGATACAGTTCATACACGTTGGCGCGTCCGCCTTCGTATTTCTGATTGGCAAAGCGATAGGCTTCGGTGCCAGAAGTTACCGACTTCACAGAAGCATCCCATTTTGCTTTGGCTGCTACGGCGTTGAAGTAAGCCTGCTGTACGGTTTTGCGCAACTCGAGTTTTGCGTTCTCCACATTCAGCTGGTTGCTTTTCACGTCGATTTGTGCCGAGCGAACCTGATTTTTCACCTGAAATTTATTAAAAATAGGTACCGACAGGTTAAAACCAAGACTTGTGCTCAGCGGTGTACTTACCGAATTGTAATATCCTCCACCCACATTGGCGCCAAAGCTGAGCGTGGGGAAATAATACGATTTGGCAATTTGTATGTTTTTTTCGCTGCTTTGCAATTGCAGTTCGGCGCTTTTAATTTCCGGACGGTTTTTAACCGCACTGGCATAAACGGCATCGGCACTAAGCAACTGCAACTCGTTTTCCATTAAATCGGCCGGAACGGAAATATCTAATTTTTCGAAATCCGATAGTTCCAGAATCTGAGCCAGGTCGAGCAACGAAAGTTTCAGCGTATTTTCGGCCTGTGTGCGATTAAGTTCCTCTTTAGCTTGTTGCGAAAGCAATTCGAACAATTCACCTTCGGCCAATTTGCCTGCTTCTACCAACGATTTTTGTTGTTCAAGGCGATTTTCGGTCAGTTTTAGCTGTTCGTTGGCAATCTGAAGCAATTCTTTGTTCAGAAGCACCTGCAAAAATGCCGAAGATACACTCAATACAATATCCTGACGGATTTTTTGCAAATTGGCTTCCGAAAGTTTCAGTTGTGCCATTTTAGCATCAATCTCGTATTTCATTTTCAGTCCGTCGAACAAAGTAATCCCGCTCTGCAAACTGAAATTTGAACTGTTCGAATTGATATTCCGGTAGGTTCCGTCCACCATTTGCGAGCGTCCGAAACTCCAACCCTGACTTGCAGCTGCATTCAGATTCGGAAGCAGGTTATTACGCGCCTGTTGCCAGGCAATTTCGTTGTTTTGGCGCATCAACTCGCGTTGTTTAATGTTGCGGTTGTTTGCCAGTGCTGTGTCCACGCATTGTTGCAGTGTCCAGGGTTTCTGAGCACTTGCTAAAAGTGCTGTCAGAAAAGCGGCTATGAATAGGATTATTTTACGCATAAATATTTTTGTTATTTGCCCTGCGGGCGTTATTTGTGCTTTGCAGTTATTTGCCCTACGGGCGTTATTTACTTCGTGTTATTGGCACATTGGCATATTAGCACATTGACTTATTTCTCAGGAACAGCTTTTTTCTTCTCTTCCACAATCTCCGCTCCGCGAATTTTGTCTTTGAGTTTTACGCCGCTTTTCACCTCTATTTTTATGCCGTCTGAAAGTCCTGTTTTTACCTGTTTTTTGGTAAATGTTTGAGGTGCTTTGGTTTTCAGCACATATACATAAGCCGTGTCGCCACTGAATTCGATACAACTTTCGGGCACTGTGAGCACGTTTTCGAGTTTCGAAAGCACAATTTCGGCGTTGGCACTGTAGCCTGCACGTACGTAAACATCTTTCGGAACTTTTACCGCTGCTTTCATTTCGAAAAGGATAGCACCGTTTTCTTCCACCCCTTTGGGCGAAACGTATTCGAGTTCGGCATTGAGTTTTGTACCCTCGATGGCTCCTATGGTTATATCCATTGGCATTCCGGTTTTGATACGGCCTACTTCGGTTTCGTCGAGTTTACCCACAAAGAGCATATCGTTCATATTGGCCACAGTGGCAATGGTTGTTCCGTCGTTGAAATTATTGGATTGAATAACCGAGTTCCCCACTTTTACGGGAACGTTCAGAATGGTTCCGTTAATAGTAGAACGCACCAGCGTATTGCTCAACTGCGATTTATCGTTCGAAATTCCATCGCGAGTCAGACTCAGGTTGTCTTTGGCAGCTTTCAGTTCCTCTTTGCTGTTGTTGTACTGCAACTCAACCTTTTCAAACTCCTCACGCGAAATTACTTTTTCGTTGTACAGTTTTTTGTCGCGGTCGTAGTTGCGTTTTGCCTGATCGAACGAAAGCTGAGCCAGTTGCACACGGCTCTCGGCAGCATTCAGACTTACCATATCCGGTATTACTTTGATTTTGGCAATAATATCACCAATCTGCACTTTATCGCCAGCTTCTTTATAAACTTCGGCAATAATACCCGACATTTGCGGTTTGATTAGGATTTCGTTGCGGGGCTCCACTTTACCGGTTGCCACGGTGCGCTTTTCGATATTTCCACGCATAACTTCTTCAATTACATAGGTTTTTACTACAGGACGCGATTTTTTCCAAAGAAAATACATTGTTCCGATTACGGCTATCGCCAATAACGAGATCCAGAAAATTCTAAAAAACTTCTTCATATTGTTTGATTTTTATGTTTTTATAAATGGTAAATTGTAAATGATTAAATTGTAAATAGTTCTATTCCTCCCTTATCGCCTCAATCGGTTTAATATTCATGGCGCGTTTGGCGGGTAAAAATCCGGCTAATGTGCCAATGACCAATAGTATAAAGAACGACGACATAGCTACTGAAAAACTGATTTGCGGATCTTTGAAAAACTGATCGCCCTGACTGAGTGCAACTCCAACCAAATAAAGCAACCCCACTCCTACCATCAATCCCGCCAATCCGGCCATCAGTGTCAAAATAATACTTTCGCTCATAATTTGCGAAATAATGTTGCGGGGCGTTGCTCCCAAAGCCCGTCGAATGCCAATTTCTTTGGTACGTTCGCGAACGGTAACGAGCATAATATTGCTTATTCCAATGCCACCAGCAATCAGCGTTCCTGCTCCTACAAACCAAATCAACACACCTATTCCGATTCCGAGATACAAAAACATCGTGAACTGATCTTCGATATTCATACCCCCAACGGCCGTTTTATCAGTTGGAGAAATACTGTTTCGGGCTTTTAGTACCTTGCGTATTTTTTCTTCAATCACACTTACCTTTATACCCGGTTTTGCCGTTACTGCCAAAAAGTGTACGTTGTTTCCCTGGTTAAAAGTCTGCTGCATGGTACTGAACGGGAGTACAACCGTTTCCTCGGCATTGCCACCAATATTTACCGACGATAAATGGCGACTCACGCCCACCACCTGAAAGTAGATTCCGTTTACCTGAATTTCTTTCCCAATCGGATTTTCTTTGGTTGGGAAAAGCACTTCGTAAACACGCTCACCTATCACACATACTTTACGTTTTTCGGCAATGTCTATATCGTTTATATAGCGTCCGTAAACTAATTTGCTTTCATCAATCTGATTGTAGGAAGGATAATTTCCTTTTACACCAAAACTTCCCGATTTGTCATTACGCGTTACATTGTTTGTTCCGCCACCTCCAAATAAAACCGGAGCCAGGTATTGAATTTCAGGCACATTATTCAGAATGACAGGAATATCTTCGTTCTGTATATTCCACTGACGACCTTTTTTGAATCCTTTGTAAGGTTCGGATGTTTGCTCAGTCCACACAAAGCACGAGTTGGTTGCAAAACCTTCGATTTGCGAATTCATGCCACGCTCCAGCGCCACACCCGCTCCCACCATGGCTACCAGCATAAACATGCCCCAAAAAACCCCAAAAGCTGTGAGCACACTACGCGATTTGTTGTGCGTAATTGTAATCCAAATCTCCTGCCAGCGGTCGAGATCGAATAACCTCACCCCAACCCTCTCCTTTGGGAGAGGGAGTTTAGCATCTTGTGCAGATTTCATTTTATTTAAAAAATTTCTCATTTTCTTAATTTCTTATTTTCTAATTATCACATCAACTAATCACCACATTAACACATCATTCTTCCCTCATTGCTTCAATCGGCTTAATCCGTACTGCGCGGCGTGCTGGCATATAACCTGCAATTACGCCTGCAATTATCAATATAGTTGTCGAAATAAGCACATAACTAAATGAAACAGTTGGGTCTTTGAACACGGTCATACCGTCGGGATTTCCGGCAGCCGATTGTACAAGAATGTAATTGATAAACTCGGTAAGTCCTATTCCCAACATCATGCCTATGTATCCGAAAACGGCAGTGATTAAAATTGATTCAATAATAATTGAGCGCAAAATATGTGAAGGAGGAGCGCCAATGGCTTTGCGTATTCCAAATTCACGCGTGCGTTCTTTTACCGAAACCAACATAATGTTACTTACACCAACTATGCCCGCTATCAGTGTAAAAATGCCGATTATCGAAACGAAGATGGTAATTCCACCAAAAATTTTCATAGTTTCGATATAATCGCGTTGTGAGTTCCACACCCAAAGTGCCTGCGTATCTTTCGGGTCGAAACGCAGCGATTGCGCCATGTTTTTTTTCAGTTTATCGTTGAATGCCTCGTTTGCCTCTGTGGTTTCGAGTCCACTTACTGACATAGCAATGCTGCGAAATTTACGGTCAGGATTGTAAATCAACTGAGCGGTTGTAAATGGGATATATGCTTTTCCGTCGCCCCAACGGTCTTTTTTTGTATTTACACCAATCACCTGAAACATAATAGAACCAACCTTAATGTGTTGTCCCAGTGGATTTTTATCCTTGAAAAGCACTTCCTGAATTTTTTTATCGATTACCACCACTTTTTTGTTGGCATTTAAGTCAAGCGGGTTTAAAAACCGTCCGTTACCCGATTCAAATTTCAGGTTAAAGATATGTTCATATTCCGGATTGCAACCAACTACCTGATACGAACCATATTCGGCACCAAAACTAATAGTTGCCTGTTTTTCAATAATTCCCGTTTCAGTTGTAGCTTCCTGCAGATTTTCATCAACAGTGCCAATTTCTTTTTCCGAAAAATCGAGCGAACGGCCTTTTTTCAAACCCTGAAATGGCAACGACGATTCACCTGCCCACATCTGAACGGTATTGGTTGCCCGCTGACTAAAATTGGAAGTTACCCCGTTTTTCAGTCCGTTACCGGCACCAAGCAACACAATAAGGATAAAAATCCCCCACGACACCGACAAACCAGTCAGTATGGTGCGCATTTTATTGTGTTTTAATCCGGCGAGTATTTCTTGTAGTGTATTCATTTTTGTTTCGTGTTTCGTGTTCCTCGTTTCGTGTTTCGTGTTTTGCGCTTCGTGTCATTTTAACCTGAAACGCGAAACCTGAAACGCGAAATATCAAACTCTTTGTTCAATATTCTCAATCATTCCATCCTTTATATGAATGATTTTGCGTGTTTCGTCGGCTACCGAGCGTTCGTGAGTTACGATAATGGTAGTTAGTCCGTTGTTGTTCAGTTCGCGGAGCACTTTCATTACTTCTACCGTTGTATGACTGTCGAGGGCACCCGTTGGTTCGTCGGCAAGCAAAATTTTAGGCTGAGAAATAATGGCGCGTGCAATGGCAACACGTTGTTTTTGTCCGCCCGACATTTCGCTTGGCATGTGAGTAGCCCAATCCTTTAAACCCATCATATCAAGGTATTCCATGGCAACTATGTTACGGCGTTTGCGACTCACGTTTTTATAATACAGCGGCAAAGCCACGTTTTCCAATGCGTTTTTGAAATTAATCAGGTTGAACGACTGAAAGACGAAACCAATCATTTCGTTGCGATAAGCTGCAGCCTGTTTTTCGCTCAGGTTTTTAATCAGCGTATTATTCAGCAAGTATTCGCCCGTATCGTAATTATCCAAAATTCCCAGAATATTCAGCAAAGTGGATTTGCCCGAACCCGAAGCACCCATAATCGAAACGTATTCGCCCGCACCGATATGCAGGTCAATTCCTTTCAGTACGTGAAGCGAAGTGGCTTCGGTGTAGTAGGTTTTGTTGATGTTGGTTAAGTCTATCATTTTTTAGTTTGTAATGTTCATAAAGTTTTTAAAGTTCATAAAGTTCGCATTTCTTTCATCAGCATATCACCACATTATCATATCAACACATCATCACATCTGATTGAATTACGCTGCAAATATATAGCATCATATACTACTATGCAATACATAGTACAATGCAATAAATATAAATGTGCCATACAAAGTATTATATAGCCCTAAATATCAGATATTTAAATCAAATAAAAAATATTTATCATTAACTTTATTTAACTATATTGATTCATATTTTTATTCTAAAGTTAAAGAAAAAACTAAGTTTCAAATTAATTGTTTAAAGAATAACACTATAAAACAATTCAATGTCATACTGCACATTTATACAAAATACTCCTGATAGCGAGCGTCGCAATTTGCACAAAAACTATCATGACTTACATTACGGATTCCCCATTCATAACGATAATGAATTATTTGGCAGGTTAATTCTCGAAATAAATCAAGCCGGATTGAGCTGGGAGACGATTCTTAAAAAAGAAGCTTCATTCAGAGCAGCCTACAGCAATTTCGACATTGCTACAATAGCCGCATATACCGATACCGACAGGGAACGTTTGCTTGCAGATGCGGGAATTATTCGTAACCGCTTAAAAGTAAATGCAGCCATCGAAAATGCACAAGTTATTGTAAGTATTCAAAAAGAATATGGTTCGTTCGAAAAATGGCTCGAACACCATCATCCGCTTTCCAAAACCGAATGGGTAAAACTTTTTAAAAAACATTTCCGGTTTACAGGCGGTGAAATTGTAAATGAGTTTCTGATGAGTATCGGCTATTTACCAGGTGCTCACGATGCCAACTGTCCCGTTTTGCATGAAATCATGAAACATAATCCAAAATTTTTAGAGATATAGAAATCTGTGCATTGCATTTTTAACTACCATTAAATGCATTACAACAATATTATTCCGTAACTTTGCAACCCGTCTTCTTAAATCGTTTTAAATAAAAATCGAATTAAAAAAGAGGGGATATAACTAATTAAAAATCAAATATTAAACATGAGTATGACTGAATTATTCAGCACCTTACCTTACAAAGTAGCTGATATGTCGTTGGCCGATTTTGGCCGTAAAGAAATAGAATTAGCCGAAAAAGAAATGCCGGGCTTAATGGCATTGCGTGCCAAATACGGAAAATCGAAGCCACTTGCAGGTGCCCGCATTATGGGTTCGTTGCACATGACTATCCAAACTGCCGTACTGATTGAAACCCTTGTTGAACTGGGTGCTGAAGTACGCTGGTGTAGCTGTAATATTTATTCCACACAAGATCATGCTGCGGCTGCAATTGCGGCAGCGGGTGTACCTGTTTTTGCATGGAAGGGCGAAACGTTGGAAGAATACTGGTGGTGTACACTTCAAGCGCTGACTTTCGACGGGCACAAGGGTCCGACCGTAATTGTAGACGATGGAGGCGATGCTACCATGATGATTCACGTGGGTGTGGCTGCCGAGAAAAATGCAACTGTGCTCGACAAAGTAGTGGAAGGTGAAGACGAAAAACTGCTTTACGCCATTCTGAAAAACGTATTGAAAGAAGATAACGGCATCTGGAGCCGCATGACGCCCGAAATTCGTGGTGTTTCCGAAGAAACAACTACCGGTGTTCACCGTTTGTATCAAATGCTCGAAGAAGGTTCGTTGCTCTTCCCTGCATTCAACGTAAACGACTCGGTTACCAAATCGAAATTTGATAACCTTTACGGTTGCCGCGAATCATTGGCCGACGGAATTAAACGTGCTACCGACATTATGCTTGCCGGCAAAGTTGTAGTTGTATGCGGTTATGGTGATGTGGGTAAAGGTTGTGCCAAATCGATGTTAGCATACGGTGCACGTGTAATTGTTACCGAAATTGACCCGATATGTGCATTACAGGCTTCGATGGAAGGTTTCAAAGTAACTACTGTTGAAGATGCATTAGCCGAAGGAAATGTGTATGTTACCACCACCGGCAACAAAGATATTATTACTATCGACCACATCTCAAAAATGAAAGATGGAGCAATTGTTTGTAATATCGGACATTTCGACAATGAAATTCAGGTAGATAAACTAAAAAAATATCCGGGAGTTGAATGTGTAAACATCAAACCTCAGGTTGACAAATACATTTTCCCTGACGGACACAGTATTTTACTTTTAGCTGATGGTCGTTTGGTAAATCTGGGTTGCGCTACCGGTCACCCATCGTTTGTAATGAGCAATTCGTTCACTAACCAAACATTGGCACAGATTGAACTTTACACCAAAAAATACGATGTGAATGTATATCGTTTACCAAAACATTTGGATGAGGAAGTAGCACGACTTCATTTGGAGCAGTTAGGTGTAAAACTTACGGTACTTACTCCCGAACAGGCTGCTTACATTGGTGTAAACGAAAATGGCCCGTACAAACCGGAACATTACAGATACTAAGCACTTTCACTTACCTCTGCGTCATCGTCGGGGGTAAGTGTTTTTTCACCTTTTCGATAGTAGAATATCAATCCAAACTCCTGGCATTTCATCAAACGGGAATAAGGTTTTTCATCTTTGAATTTTGCTTCTACCTGATTCCATATATCCAGAATAATAGTATCTCCTTTTTCACGTAGCTTTACAAGTTCTTCCCAGTTTCGGTTCGTAGCTGTTTGATGTTGCTTCTGAGTCGATTTATATTCTTTAAAAACCTCAAAATGCACTTGTACTTTAGCAATTGCCGGATTGTAAATGGGTAATCCTCCGTTGCGAACACGCTCATTTTCACCATCAATAATGGCTTTTCCCCACTGCAAAAGCGCAGCTTCGGTCGTTAAATCGGGTACGGTGTGATTATTGGGGTCGAGTTGGTAGAAAAGCTTGTGATCTTTTTTTATATCGCCACGAATAACAGCAAGGTTTAGCACTTGTATAAAATGGGAAATATAAATTCGTGCATTATAAACAATTTGCTGATACCGCTTATTGGCCGACACCTGATTATCCAATGCATGCTGATATTGAATGAGTTGCTTTTCGAATACACTTAAAAAATTACGGGCTTCCAACGCCGTTTTGTAATTTATAACTTGTGAAGCATAATTTTGTTTGTCGCTTAGCTGTACAGCTGTTCGCAAAGCACGCAAACGGGCCTGGTCGGTATTGGGTAGTCGGCGATAGGGCATAATTATTTCATTTTACAAATTATTCAATTTACAATTTATAATTTTAAAAAACAGATAATAGAAATTGTAATTCAATTGAAAAATTTTATTATGCCCACAAAGATAAGAAAATTAATCGTTTCGCGACAATAATTTTTCGGCTAAATTTCTCAATTCTTGCTTTTTAGCTGTTTCAACCTTCAGATTATCCAGGTTTGCGACTGCCTTATCGAAATAAAATTTCATCTTATCTTCGCATATATTTTTAACTTTCAGCTTGTTATACATTTCGGTAACCTGACGAATCTTTTCATCGGGTTGTTGATAACTTTTTTTCAGGCAAGCACTTAATTCTTCGAAATCAGCCCCTTTTGCCAGCTTTAAAGCATGAATCAGCAGGTAAGTTTTTTTATTACAAAGGATATCGCCCCCTATTTTTTTACCAAATGTAGCTTCGTCGCCATACACATCGAGCAGGTCGTCTTTGAGTTGAAAAGCAAGGCCTATGTTTATCCCAAAATCATACAATTCGTCAGCATCAGCGGCATTTGCACCTCCAATGATTGCACCTGTTTTAAGCGAACAAGCCAGCAAAACGGCTGTTTTGAGTCGAATCATTTCAAGATATTCTTCAGCAGCAACTTCATCGCGACTTTCAAAATCAACATCATATTGTTGCCCTTCGCAAATTTCGCGTGCTGTAGTCGAAAACAAATCGAGAACAGGTTTTAAATATGCAACAGGTGTTTGAGCAATAAGCTGATAAGCAGCAATTTGCATTACATCACCCGAAAGGATGGCCGTGTTATCGTCCCAGCGCTTATGAACAGTTGGCCGGCCACGACGAATGTCGGCACGGTCCATAATATCGTCGTGTAGCAGCGTGAAATTGTGAAAAACTTCAATTCCCAGAGCAGGTGCAATAGCGGACTCAATATCGTCGGAATACAGGTTACAAGCCATAAGTGTGAGTGCAGGGCGCAACCGTTTTCCACCCATCGACAAGGTATATCCAATTGGCTCGTACAAACCCGTCGGCTGCATTGTCCAATCAAGTTTTGCTATTTCGTCGGATACAATTCCGGTTATTTCGTTAAATGATTTCATTTTCAATAATTTCCGTCATAACATCTTTAATATCAAGTCCGGCAGCAGCAACTTGCTGTGGGATAAAACTGGTAGCCGTCATTCCGGGAGTGGTGTTTACTTCGAGCAGATTAATAACATCACCTTCGGAAATAATATAATCGATGCGAACAATGCCTTTGCAATCCAAAATATCGTAAATGGCCGAAGTGAGTTGTTGTACGCGATTGGTTAGTTCTGCACTGATACGAGCTGGCGTTATTTCCTGTACCTGCCCTTTGTATTTAGCATCATAATCGAAAAATTCGTTTTCGCTAACCACCTCGGTTACAGGCAGCACCTGCGATTTTGTTTTAGTTTTGTAAATGCCGCAGGTAATTTCCGTTCCGGCCATAAATGCTTCGATCATCACTTCGTCGCCTTCGGCAAATGCCAATGCGATAGCCGGTTGCACCTGTTCAATCGATTTCACTTTGGTAACGCCAAAGCTACTTCCACCTACGTTTGGCTTTACAAAACAGGGGAATCCGATTTTTTCAGCTACTTCCTCATCACTTACCGATTGTCCTTTGCGAAGCACCAACGATTCTGAAACTTTCACTCCAAAGCCTTTCAGATATTGATTACAGGTAAATTTATTAAATGTTATAGCAGCAGCCAACACGCCGCAACAGGAATAAGGCAATCCGATTAATTCAAAATAACCCTGTAAAATTCCATTCTCGCCCGGTGTACCGTGAATGGTAATATACGCAAAATCGAATGTCGTTTTCTGACCTTCGCGCACGAAACTAAAATCGTTTTTATCAATAGCAATTTTCTCATTTTCAGACCACTCCACCTGCCACACTTTACCTACAATAGTTACTATAAAGATATTATACCGATCTTTATCCATAAACGAATAAAGTCCCGCAGCACTTTTGAGCGAAACTACTACTTCCGACGAATCGCCACCTGCAACAATGGCTATGTTTTTTTTTGATTGAGACATATTAATAATATTGTTTGAAGATTTGAAAGTTTGAAAATTTCGGGGTCAAAGTTACAAAAATTAACCCGAAGTTTTTAAAACACATAGCCAAAATTGAGTGATAGCGGAATTTTTACTCCATCGTTGTAAATATGCATATTTCCGTTGGAATAATGGCCGATACGTATTTCAGTATTTAGTTTTTTACTTTTACCCGCAAAAAATCCGACCCCTATATTATCCTGAAACAAAAAATGACCGCCTAATTTATGATTTTCGAGTTCGGTTTTTGATATATATGACGGACCAGCCACCGAATAAAAGAAATAAGCATCTATATTTTTGGTTCGCAGACAATTAAACCTGAAAACAGGAAAAACCGACAACGTGAAAAATTGCTCATTGTTCAATTTCGTTTTCCAGCCCGACGCATTTATTCCCCAGTCGAGCGAAAAAAACGTTGGTCCGTTGAATATATTGCGCTGATAGCTTAGGTGAATGCCACTTTGAACTTCAGCCCAACCGCCCCAGAATATTTTCATTTTACCGGCAATAAAATTATTTACGCCATAGCCCATCAGGTTTGAGGTATAACCCACCTGCAACCACTGTTTTGGACGAATGTATTCTTTTTCATCCGTTCTACGAACCTGCTCATCACTGATTCTTTGCAAATGATACGAAAGTCCGGCTCCGAAAAATGTAGTAGTTGGTTGTTTACGAGATGTATTTTCGGGAGTATAATTGGCAACCAGATTCACTCCCCAACTCTTATTCAAACTGTATTTTACACCACCTCCGAGCATGTAAGTAGCGTAATTTGCACTTTTCAGAATTGGATTACCGTTAATATCTTTAAATCCGATACGTGTTACAAAATTCAATCCGACTTCTCCAAAAAGTAAAAACTTTGATGTCAATGGCAATGTTGGTTTCAGAATAATTCCACCCATATTCAAGGTTACTCTCCGGCTTGCGGGCGCTGTTTCGATAAGCGACCCGTCATTGCTGATTTGACCATAATTCAGCCACACAACAGGCTGTGTATAGGTCAGTTGTCCCGACAGGTACTTATTAAACTCATAACCCCAAAGCGTAAGCCGAAATGCTGCCGGAGGAATAACTGCCGGCGATTCCATGATATAACCTGCCTCCAATTGTTCCTGTCCGAAAGGATATTGAATAAGGCCATAATTTAATTCAAAAAATGATTTCTGAAGAATCGGAGGTAACTGCGAACGGGAATCCTGCGCACCAAGATGACTTGAGAGTACCAGTACGAATAAGAAAACCTTTATTCTCTTAAAAAATAATTTTATCATTCGGAATAATTGAGATTACAAAATTAATCAAAAAAAAACAATATACCCCTTGCCCGAAAAAGCAAGGGGTATAAATTTATCTTTTAAAAAAATGCTTCAAATTTATTGAACAATAAGTCGTGCAACAGAATAACCAGCCAGAGTTGAAACTTTTACAAAATAGATACCCGAAAGATTATCAACTGCAAGTGGAATACGATTTTTACCTGTAGCGAGCATACGAATATCTTTTTGAATCACTCTGCCTGTAAGGTCGCTAACCGAAATTGTGACATTACTATCGGCGGCTAAATCAAATTCGAGCATAGTAGTATTCACCGCAGGATTTGGTAATAATTTCAAATTCAACAAATTACCAATTACAGCATTTGATACACCGGTAGTAATTCCCTGTATTACAGTTTGTTCTGACTGATTGATGGTGAAATCGGCATTCGAAATAGTTGTACCTTCGGCAACAGTAGTAGTAAACACACTTTGCATCTCAAAACCTGTACGCTCAATACCCACTGTGTAGTTTCCTGCCGGCAGATTCGTAAAGCTATAATTACCATTGGCATCGGGGCAAGTGGTGGCAATAATATCGCCGGTTGCATTATAAAGTACTACGCGGGTATTGCAATCCACTATTGCTCCTGCTTTTGCTCTGTACATAGGCGAACCCACCGGTTGACCGGTAATGTTAACTTTCCCGGAAATAACGCCTGTACCATTGAATACGAACGAAGGTTTATTGGCAATCAGGAATCCAATCATAGTATCAGTTTCGCATGATAATTTAAATGGAGTTACTTTTTTCCATTCGGTTTTTCCATCGTGGTAAGTGTCCATCCATGGATTTTCGCCCACAAAACTATAGTTTACAAAATGCATTTTAAAAATATAATTGCCGGCAGCCAACGAGTCAAATTGAACAAAATCGAGCATATCCATTTCGCGATAAAGTTCGAACTTATCAGTTGCATTTTTTCGATACAATTGTCCTTTTACATCGCCCGAACCATAACTACCTCCCTGATAGTTGTAAATCCGCGCTTTGGCTCCTTTGAAAATAACACGTGTGGAATCGGTGCTGAAACATCCACCAAAACCATTATTCACCAAAACATGATAAATACCACTTTTGGTAACTTTTATCGTTGGTGTGGTTTGTCCGCCCGGACTCCAGAAATACGAATTTTCAGTATTCGTTCCGGCAACTAACGTAACAGTATCGCCCACGCAAGCGTAAATAGTATCGGGCATCGAAAGGGTGATTACCGGCTTAACAATTACCTGTACATTGTCGGTTGCTGAACCTAATGAATTGCTCACTGTTACCGAATAATTTCCGCTGGTTTTCACAGTTGTACTGTGTTTCTTATCCCCATTACTCCAGTTGTAAAGTGCGCCTAATGTAATTCCTGCATCAAGTACAACAGAATCGCCTTCGCAAATTGTTTTGGTATTACCAAGTTCAACCACAGGAATAGCCTGATCAACCACCTCGAGGCTTACCCATTTTAAATAACTTTCGTAACCCCAATAAACTATTGAATCGACCTTTAGATTGGTTTCATTTTCAAAAATAAGCTTTCCTTCCAAACGACCACCAATTCCACTAAACGATTTTTTGCTGATTAGCTGATTACCGCTATAAACCAATTGCTCAATTTTACTGTTATTGTCCTCCACCTCACTCCATAAAGCAGTAATGGTTTGATTTTTCTGCGACATATCAATTACAAATCGTTTGTACTGCCCAACAAGCGGTATGGCATTGCTTGGGAATTCAGGTAAATCATTACTATTTGCAACAGTAACCATATCAGGCATATAAAAATGTACAGGTATGCCATCCATTTTCCAATCGATACTACCCGACCAATAATTTTCTTCAAAAACCTGCTCACGCTTGGTTGTGGTGTAAGTAATATCACTTGTTTGAGCACAATCGGGGCAAACTTCGGTTATTAAGCTTATACCTGAACCAAACGGAGAGCCAAACGACAAGTTTACCGTATTTTTATTCGAAACAGCAAAATTGTAAACCAACGGACTTTGCGGCCATTCATTACCGGCATAATCGGTTACAAAGCCGGCTGGTATTGATAAAGTATAGGTTTTGTTTTTTTCGAGATAGTCGAATAAGTTATAGAACAAAACTGTATCGTTCTGAATAGTAAAATCGGCCGGAGTAAATGTTTTGATATTACCTACGCCATTTTCAGCAAGAATTATTGGTTTACGAACAATTACTTCTTCATCAAACTCAAAAACACCATCTCTGTATTTAAGTACATTGGTTTTATTATCTTTAGGATACGAATAAAGCAGCTCAGGCGATGTAATGTCCGGTGCAAGAACGGTAAAATCAGGGACAGCATTGTTATTGAAACTACCACTAAAGGTATCGTAATTGGATGTAATAGATGTCCAGTGACGGATTTGAGATGGATTGCCTGTGTAGCCATCGTATTTATTGTAGCGAAAATCGCGTTGCAAAGTTGAATTTTGTCCCCATACAACAGAATCCATTTGAATAACCGTAAAATACTCTTTCGACAACCCCGGCGGAATATCGCACACTTTAGCCAACGAATTGTATGGATTTACTGCAAAATTATTTTTACGCATCCACCCAAAAGCAGTCAAAAAAGTAGTGTCGTTCACATTTTTCTGGAAAGCAATGATGTTTTCGCCTTTCAAATAATAATTCGAAGCGGTTTTACTGTTAAAACTAATGGAAGAATAGTCGAAAGCCGTATTGTTTTTTGATTGAATAACTGTTCCTTTGGCAATGTTCGAAGGCGCAGTATAAGTAATTATAGCATCGTACTGTGTCGTTTTGTCAAAGTCGCCAAGGCTGTTTTTCCAGGCATAATCGGTAAAACTAATTTTAGTGCCGGCAGCAATATCCACCAATGGAACAAAATCGAACGAATTTTGACTGAAGTTCACTTGCACAATGGCAATATCTCCCGGTTTTAGCACTGTCTGTGCAAATGTAATTGTAACAATTGCAGCAAAAAGAATGAGTGTAAAAATCTTTTTCATTTTGATAATTTATTTAGAATGTTATTAATTTGTTCCGTTTTGCATTGCATCCATCATTTCGCCCATATCCTGAAATTGGATATTCTTAGGCAGTTCAAACTTCGAAGCAGGCACTACTATATTTGTTTCGAAAACTGTGGCGGTTTCGGTGTAGGTAATTCCCATTTCTGTTACATCCGATTTTAACGGAATTCCTTTGTGCTGTAGAAATTTGGTAGTTCCCCATGAAAATTTCAGGCAATTTTTACCCAAAAAGGTTTCGTAACCTTCCATCTTTCCGCCCATATCCGTAATTGTTTTACGTTCCATTTCGTGAAGTTGTGCATCGGTTTTTCCTTTGGTAAGCTTCTCCCCAACTTCGGTTTGTGCTTCAATGCCCATTTTGGTGCCTGTTTTGGTTAATAAATCGGCTTTCCAAATCTGATTTCCTTTACGAATTTCCAACTCTTTTTTGGTAGTTATGTTTTTAAATCCCAAAATTTTTACGGTCGTTGTACTTTCGGTAAGTGTGTACATCGACATGCCATAATTGTCGAACCAAACCGATTTTGTGCCTGTGGTATTGCCTCCAAGCGTATATTCAATATGGCCTGATTTTACAAAAAAGTATTTGCCTTGCTGCTGTGCAAACAGGCTGACCGTGAAAAATACGGTGAGGATGAGGAAGATTTTTGTTTTCATGGTTGTATGTTGTTATTTAAATTTTCACAAACTCTACCCGTCTATTCTGCGCTTTTCCTTCCGGCGTATCGTTAGCGGTCATTGGTTTGCTTTCGCCGTGTCCTTTGCTCGTTAAGCGATTGGCGCTGATGCCTGCTTTTGTCATGGCTTCTACTACTGCTTGTGCACGTGCTTCAGCAAGTTTCTGGTTGGCAGCGACATCGCCATCGCTGTCGGTATGTCCTTCTACGCTGAATTTTAATTCAGGATGGTCGGTCATCATTTTTACCACATAATTAATTGTTCCCATACTTTCGGGCTTGATAGAGGCTTTGTTTATATCGAATTTAATGCCGGTGGTTACAAATTTACCATTGGTCAAAAATTTGTCGTACAAAGGAACTGCACCTTTGGCAATGCGAACGTTTTTTACATAACCCACTACTGTGCCTCCTGTATTGTGATAAGCAAGCGAAATTCCGGTTGGGTTGTAGCCCAGATTAGGAATATTTAAAATGCGTGCATCGTCCATATAAGCTTTTAATGCCCTGGTATTAAACGAAATAGCAATATGTCTCCATTTGGCAGTGTTATCCGGCTTTGCGCTCGAAAAACCCAGATAGAATTTACGTTCAATGTCTTTTTCATATTCGCCTCCATTTTTACCAAATCGAATCCATTTATTATCAGGACGCATCGTATTATCTGTTTTTTGCTGATTTTTTGTATCGGCAAAATATACATAATAATTACTGGATTTCTCACCAAAATAAGCATCAAATTCAACCGTAAATTGTTCCGGCAGATAATCCAATTGGGGATTTTTTATCATAGGAACGATGTTTCCACCGCCATTTGCATTGCATTTTATAAAATAAATTACATTTTGATTGTCAAACTGAGCATTTTCAATACTTCCCGACACCAAATCCCATTTACTCGGAAATTCACCATTTTGCTCACCTTCCTGATTGTCTTCGAAAATAATTTCGGTTCCGGGCACAAAATCGTATTTTGCCCAGGTGAGTGTAGGTTTTGCTGCTGTAACTTGTTCTGAGTATGTGGCTTTTTGTTCCTGCGTTGTTGATTCTTCAGAGTTTTCAGTTTCTTTGCTGTTCTCTTTTTTCTTTCCAATACCTTTCACAGCATTATCAGCTCCATCTTCTACTTTATCCAGGGCTTTATCCACCGTTTTGTCGGCTTTTTGCTCAATGCGTTTTTCAATTTGTTTCTCAGCATTTTTCTTTACATTTTTCATTACTTTGTTAAAGTCAATCTGACTGTAAGATGTAGTTGCTATCAGCAAAAAACAAAAGGCAATTAAGTTGAATTTTTGTGTCATATATATATATAATTTACTTGTTTAACTTCGATATTGAATTTATGTTCTTAAAAATTTTCACTTTGAAAGATTAGAAATTTTTAAATTAATTTCGTCCCTATGGGACTTTGAATGTAAGACTTGTATCTATTTTTACCATAATCACACCTCTACGAGGTTTAAAAAAAAATGACGTAGTCGCGAAAATATGATAATGTTTTTACCATAATCACACCTCTACGAGGTTAAAAAAAAATGACGTAGTCGCGAAAATATGGTAAAGCACGAATGTAAACAACTCTTAAAGTCCCGTAGGGACGACATATAATTAATGTGTCAAAGTAGAATAAAGATGCTTTTTTACAAAACAAAGATATTTACAACTAAGAAATATATTTTTCAGAATCTATAATCGTTGGCTTAAAATTTACAAACGATACTGTTCTGTTTAAATTCGCTCGATGGCTTGCAGCACTTTCTCTTTGTAGCGCGATGCTACGGGCACTTGCGTTTTGTCGGTTAACCCAAGCGAACCTCCATCGGTTTTGTGAAAACAAACTATATAGCGCGAATTGACTAAATGCGACTGATGTGTACGAATAAAACCACTGTTTTCGAGTAGGTTATCGTACTCTTTTAAATTTTTAGAAACAACAATAGGTTTGCGATTCAACACGTAAAAAGTGGTGTATGCACCATCGGCTTGCAGGCGAATAATCTCGTTGAGTTGTACCACGTGTATAGAATCCGACGTGCGTAAAACGATTTTTGAAGGTTGCTGGTGCTGAAAGTTTTGGAGCAATGCATTGAATTTCAGGCTTGAATCTTCTGCTTCTTCTTTGCGTTGTGCTTTACGTATGGCTTCTATAAAATCGCCTGATGTATAGGGCTTTAATAAATAATCGAGCGCACTGAATTTGATGGCTTGCAGCGCATATTTTTCGTGTGCTGTGATGAAAATAATGTTGAAACTGATTTGTGATAAGCGTTTGAGTAAGTCGAAAGCTGTGCCATCGGGCATATCCACATCGAGCAAAACCACATCGGGTTGATGTATTAATATGGCTTCGTAAGCCAAATTTACATTTTCGGCTTCGGCGCAAACAGTTATTTCGGGAAAGAACTCTGCCAGCAATCGCTTGCTCTGTTCTCGGGGCGACAGCTCGTCGTCAACGATTAAGATTTTCATACTACTGATGTGATGATGTGATGATGTGATGATGTGGCTATTTATTCATAATTTTCAAATGGAATATCAATTGTTACCAAAGTTCCTTTTCCGGTTTGTGGATCGGGACTGGCGATGCTGAGTTTTTCGGTATTATTGCCTGCAATATTTAGTCGTTCGCGGGTAATATCGAGCGCAAACGATTTGTGATTCACGTTTTGTTTAGTTGTTTGAAAACCTTTACCATTGTCGGCCACGGTAAGTGTAAGCATATTATTCTCAAAACTGAAACGAATTCTGATTTCGCCATCGGCCATACCTCTCACACCATGTTCAATGGCATTTTCGATAAATGGTTGCGCTATCATAGGTGGAATTTCGAATAATTCGGTATCTATGGAATTATCTACTTCGATAGAGTATGTAAACGATTTTTCGAAACGTAATTGCTGCATTGCCAGATAATTATTTAAAAAATCAATTTCATCCTGAAGTAGTACAAAATCCTCATCTGAATTTTCTAAAATCTGTCGCATTAGCTTAGCGTATTTTGCTAAATAATCAGATGCTTCCAATCTCTTATTGGTCTGAATGTATTGATTGATAGCATTCAGGGTATTAAACATAAAATGCGGATTCATTTGCGATCGGAGCAATTTCTGCTTCAGTTCGGCTTGCTGTTTCTCAAATTCGGCTTGTTGTTTCTCGTATTCGGCTTGTTGTTTCTCGTATTTCAGTTGTTTTCGTCGGTATAGCACAAAAGCCAATATTCCAAGTAAAAGTACTACTACCACAATAGCAACGGTAAGCAGCTGACTGCGTTGCAGTTTCAAACTGTTCAATTTGTTTTCGCTGTCTAAGCGGGCAATTTCTTTTTCCTTTTCCGAAGTTTGGTATTTTACCTCCAATTGCTGCATGTTTTTTTGCACATCAGCCGCACGAATAGAATCGATGCCTTCTTTATAAGCATTGTAATGTTTGTAAGCTAATTCCCAATTTCGAGTTTTTTCGCCAATCAATGCCAATGCTAAGTGTGCAGCAGCTTCTTCCTCAGGGTAGGTTTTCAGCGAACTTGCCAACGCTAAAGCTTTGCTTGCGTGCATTTTAGCTTCGGCAGGTCTGTTCATTTCAATTAATATATTGGCAGCATTGGTATGTTCGGTAATTTTCAGGTAATTTCGTTCCAATTTGTACCCAATTTCCATAGCTGCGAGCATATCAGCTAAGGCTTTGTCGTACTTTTTTTCGGTTTTGTACACATGGCTGCGGTTGGAATAGGCTGTTGCCAAGCCATTTTGATAGTCGTTGGCTTTGGAAAGTGTAATGAGAGAATCGTACCAGACGTAGGCTAATGGATAAAATTTAATGTGAAGCGCCAATCCACCCAAATCGTTAAAAATGGCCGCTCGGGTCGACACACGTTCTTCGGTTGAATTTTTAGCAATATAGTAGGCTTTATTTACATAATAATCCCATTTTTCTTTATCTGTTTCTTTAAATAGCTGTCCTAAATGCTGGTAATAGTACGCCAGATTCTTCTTCACGCCCGAACGCTCTTTGTTTTCGATAGCTTTGAGTGTGTAAGCAATGGCATAACGGTAGTTTCCCATGTATTCGTACTCCGAACCCATATTCATCAATATCATAGCCACTTTGTCGAGGTCGCGGGTGTCGGCAAAAGCTTTGAGAGCACGGTGATAGTAACTCATGGCGAGCTTTCGATTGCCATCGTAACTGGCATTGGTAGCCAAAAGATTACATATAATGCCAATCTCGCGCTTAATATCTGCTTTTTGAGCTAAATCGAGTCCTTTTTTGAGATAAATATTACTTTTCTCAAAATCGTTGGTTTCACTCAAATAATCGCCTAAATATTTGTAAGCGTCAACAAGCTGTGCCGTGTCTTTTGCTTTAGCATATTTATTTACAGTGTGTATCAACGATTGCAGCGAATCGTCGGCCCAAACGGACATTGCCCATATACTAAATGTCAATAATAAGATAGATTTTTGCATAAAAACTTTCAGGTGTAGTAACTGAAACAATAATTTTATTTGCAAATATATTCATTTTTTTTTAAATAAATGCATAAATACTTACGAAGCAATTCTAATTTTAAAAAAAAACGTCTTATCTTTAAGCGCATTTTATCTCTCAGCATTAAATTTTATAATTATCATTCCCTCAAACACATAGTATGCATTTACGATTTTTATCGCTTATTTGTTTTGTATTTTTAGTTTCAAAACTCAGTTCGCAGAATGCCGAAAAGCAGCTTTTTAAAATCGTTTCGTACAATGTCGAAAATTATTTCGATTGTGTGGACGACAGTCTGACCAATGATGAAGAATACCTTCCGGGAGGTATGCGCGGCTGGAATTACGAAAAATACACACAGAAACAAGCCAATATTGCCAAAGTAATAGCCGCCATTGGTGGTTGGGAACCGCCTGCTTTAGTGGGTTTGTGCGAAGTAGAATCGGAAAAATGTCTGTGGGATTTGACGCGCTATTCGGGCATGAAAAACATGAAATACCGCTTTGTGCATTTCGAATCGCCGGATGCACGGGGTGTCGACGTGGCGCTATTATACCAACCGTCATTGTTTAAACCTTTACATAAACAGGCAATTAATATCCGGTTTCCACAAAGCAATAGCCGAACACGCGATTTACTTTTTGTAAGTGGCACAATTCCAACGGGCGACACACTGCATGTGTTTGTGTGTCATTTTCCATCGCGCCTGGGCGGTGAGTTGGAATCGGAAGAAAAGCGCAACTTTGTGGCTTCCGTTTTACGTCAAAAAACGGACAGTTTGCTTGCTGCCAATGCAAATTCGAACATAGTGATAATGGGTGATTTTAACGATTATCCAACTAACAAAAGCATGAAAGAAGTACTTGGTGCTGAAATGCCTGAAAAGCCTTTTGCAAAAAACAAATTGTACAATCTTATGTATCCGATTCATCTTTCCGGAAAAGGTTCGCACAAACACAATGGCGAATGGGGTGCATTGGACCAACTCATTGTTTCGGGAAATTTGCTTACAAACGAACGGTTTAAATGCCGCGAAGCACAGGTTTTTGAAGCCGACTTTTTGCTTGTTGATGATGAAAAATTCTTAGGAGAACAACCATTTCGCACCTATAACGGCATGAAGTATCAGGCGGGATTTGCCGACCATCTACCGGTGTTTGTTGATTTTCAACTTAAGGAATAAAAAATGATTTAGCTGATTAGTTTTTCAATTGTTTCAATAAATTCAATTGCTTGTGGATAAAGTTTTTCTACAGTTTCAACGTCGTAATAAGCAAAATCATCATAATCACTACTGTGTCTTTTTTCAAATAATGTTGCAAATATACTACTGACTTTTGGTGACAATTTTCCTGTTACTACAAAATGCAATCCAAGCATTTGCTTAGCTCCGGCATGGGATTGTGTAAAAATATTATTTTTTAATAAAAGCGCAGTAACCATATAATAACAAGCATAATAAAGTCGGTTTATAGCACCATTCAGATAACCCTGATCAACCATTAACTTCGCCTCCAACAAAGTTTCGTGCGAACGTTGAATTCTATATTTAACTAATCCTTCTTTGCTTTCCTCGTCCAATATTTGCTTCATAACTCTATTCCTTCATTCATAACATTTACATAAAATGGAGTTTTAAATGGTCTGCTTTCCCATTTCTTTTTGGGTAAAATTAAAGTACTGATAATTACTCCGGTTTTTAATTCCAAAAGATAAATCGGAAAAGTTATTTTTTCTTCTTCTTCCAAAGTTACATTGTCGTTATCCGTTAATACTAAAATATCAATATCACTTTTTTCATTGGAATCACCACGCGCCTCCGAGCCATAAAGTATAACTTTAGCTCCCGGAGATTCTTTGTGAATAATTTCTTTGATGTTTGATACAATTTCAGTACGTTTCATAACGTTTACCTATAATATTTCGTTGCAAATATACAAAACTTCTTTTGGTTAGAATAACAAAACTTTGTTTAAGTGTTTTCATTACAACCTATAACTGTCAAAATGTCTATCTCTTAAACAGACATTTCTTACTTTTTCAGCACTTCCACCAATTTATGAATATGAGCCGGCGTAGTACCGCAGCAACCACCAATGATATTGGCTCCCGCTAAGGCTAATCCCGGAGCTATTTCAGCCATCATTTCGGGCGATTCCGGAAAAACAGTACAATTTTCGTGCAGCTCCGGCATACCGGCATTGGCATGTATCAGCACCGGAATATCCTGATTTACACGGCGAATTTCTTCCGTTATCCGTATCATTCCTTCCATACCATTGCTACAGTTAGCGCCAACAATGTGAGCTCCGGCTGCCGTCAAAGCCTCTACCATTTCGGCAGGCGACACACCCATCATGGTACGGTATTCGCCCGTAGCGAGGTAGTCAAATGTCATGGTGCAAATAACTTCGCAGGGTGTATTTTCACGGGCAGCACGCACTGCAATTTCAGCCTCGTCGATAGCAGTCATGGTTTCGATAACTAATGCATCAGCGCCACCATCGTACAAAGCAATTGCCTGTTCTTTAAAAGCGTCGTAAAGTTCCTCTTCCGTAACATCGCCCATCATTAATATTTTGCCGGTTGGCCCAATGGAGCCCAGCACGTACTTGTCAGCTCCTGCAGCACGGTGCGAAATTTCAGCCGCTTTTTTGTTTAATTCATAAACCCGATTTTCGAGTCCGAAATTTTTTAGTTTAAAATAATTTCCACCAAAACTATTGGTTTCAATGGTGTCGGCTCCGGCTTCAATATAACTTCGGGCTATATCAAAAACCTCGTCGGCATGCTCTGCATTCCACAATTCGGGGCATTCGCCCGGCATTAATCCCTTTGCCTGCAAAAACGTGCCCCAGGCTCCATCCGACACCAGGGTTTTACCCTGACAAATTAACTCAACAAGTGTTGGCTTCATATTCTGAATCATTTTAAAACAATTTTCTTAATTTTGTGCTACAAAGATACAATTATTTATCCTTTAAATAAATAATTGCATGCAACGTTTTAAAACATACTATCATCTTGTTTTTACATGGAACGAAATCGTAATACCGACGAAAAAAATCTGATTGAGGGTTGCCGTAAAGGCGAATCGTGGGCACAAAGGCTTGTGTACGAGCAATACGCTTCGACCATGATGAGTGTGTGCATACGCTATGTGGGCGACTCCGAAACGGCGCGCGATATTTTGCAGGAGGCATTTATCAAAGTTTTTACGAAAATTGATAGTTATTCGGGTACAGGTGCTTTTGCAGGTTGGATCAGACGGGTTTTTGTAACTACAGCATTGGAATTTTTAAGGCAAAATAATGCGTTGAAAAACACTATAGAGCTGGATGATTTTCACAACGAATTTGAAGATATTCAGCCTACAATAGTTGAAAAAATTACAGCAGAGGAATTGCTCAAATGTGTGGCCGGCTTATCCGAAGGCTATCGGACGGTTTTTAACCTGTATGCCATCGAAGGTTACTCGCATGCCGAAATAGCCGAAATGTTGCAAATAAGTGAAAACACCTCGCGGTCGCAGTTTATGCGTGCCCGAAATATACTCCAAAAAAATGTGGAAAAACTTTTAGGAAAAGAATATGCAGAAAAATATAGAAAATAAAGACCCATTCAGCGAAGCCATTCGACAAAAGCTCGAAAACCATCAGTCGGCAGTTGATCCGGCCATTTGGGAAGCTATTGAAGCAGGCGTAGTAGCAGAAAAGCAGAAAAGGCGCTTTCCATTTGTGTGGTGGATTACTACCGGACTGGCTGCCGCTGTTGCTTTACTGTTATTTATAAACTTACCTGTAAATCAGAGTGAATCAGGCATTGCATCAGCTCCTGAAAGTAAAGAAATTACGAAAACAGTTGAACAAAAAGTAACGCAGAATGAAATTTTTGCAGCAACTTCTGACAAAAATACGCGTACTCAAAATCAAATTTTATCCGTCGAAAAATCAACATATAAAGAAGAAACACCTACGACAGTGTCCGAAAATCATCAATTACAAGTGAATATTGCTCAGAGCAATGTAGAACTTACCGAAAAAGCGACTGAAATTACTATAGTTAAAATTGATTCAACTAATATATTAGCTAAAGCAGAAATAAAACCCACAAAAGAAACAATAACCGATTCGGCAATCACTACTTCGCCAACCAAAGCGGGCGAAAAACTTCAATTGAAAAGCGATGACTGGACCGACCCATTGAAGGAAAAACAAAAGAACGGATGGGAATTAGTGGCAATGGTGGGAAGTTCCGGAAAATCAAGCTCCACAACGCAGGCTACCCCTGTTTTCGATTTTAGCCCGCGTATGGGCATTGTATCAGCCGAAAGAGCATCGACATATATTTTTGCTCCCGAAGATTTTAGCGATAAAACCTATATGGCACCTGTTTCGGCCGGAATTGCAGTTGCACGTGCATTTAATCCGAAATGGAGCCTCGAAACCGGTATTACTTACAGCTATTTGCTCACTACTTTTAAAAATTATTCGGTGAGTTCTGAATTAAATCTACATTATCTGGGTTTGCCAGTACGCGTGGTTTATAGTTTTATAAACAACAATAAATGGTCGTTTTATACAGCTGCAGGCGGAATGATTGAGAAGGGAATCTGGTCGGTTTACATTCAGAATCAGAACAATCCGAACAGCACCATCACAACTACCGTAAGCGACAAAATCAATGGATGGCAATACTCGTTAAATGCTTCAGCAGGTGGAGCATATACGATTTACAAAAACACAGCTCTTTATTTTGAACCCAAAATATCCTACTATTTCGACACCAACCAACCGGTAAGTATCCGAACGGCAACTAACATTGTAATTGGATTTGAAGGTGGACTGCGTTATAAATTTTAATTTTAAAAAACAATATAATATTAAAGATTATGAAATACATGAATGGAATTTTTATTGCCTTAGCTGCAATAATTTTTACAGCCTGCGAAAGCGGTGTAACTGAAAAAATAACCTACAAAATTAACGAGCCGGTTTTTATGAGCAAATCTGAATTTCGGTCGTCGGTTAAGGTAAAGTCGAATGCAGAAGAAATAGTAACCATGGGCAAAATTTGCTTTTACGAAGGTTATTTGTACATTTCGGAGCCTCAAAAAGGGATTCACATTATCGACAATCGCAACCCTTCGAGCCCGCAAAACATTGGGTTTATAGAAGTACTTGGCAATGCCGATTTGGCAATTCGCGACAATTTACTTTATGCCGATTCGTTTGTAGATTTGGTGTGGTTCGATGTTAGCAATCCCGCCGCGCCTGTTCTTAAAGGTCGCCTCGAGGATATTTTCCCCACTGCCCTACCCGTTATGCTGAATGAATACGGCTACGACTACGGAATGACCTACGAAGATAAAAACGAAGGAATTGTAGTGGGCTGGAACGTGGTGGAACGAACTGAAGATATTAAAGACTATCGTGGCTCGTGGTGGGGACGAGGTGGTGGCATCGATGTTGTTTTTGGCCCAATGGAGACCTTTGACATGGCTACAAGCACCTCGGGTAAAAGTACCGGAATTAACGGTTCCATGTCGCGTTTCACGCTTTATGATAATAAATTGTATGTGGTATTGAATAATTACATGTCGATTTTTGATTTGAGCGGCGAAAAACCCGTAAAAGCCGTTGATAGTGAATACATTGGTTGGAATGTGGAAACTATTTTCAGTTATGAAGATAATTTGTTTATGGGTACGCCTACGGGCATGATTATTTACTCTGTAAATGATCCGCTTAAACCCGTATTTCAGTCGTGGTCAACACATGCCTTTGGCTGCGACCCGGTAGTGGTTGATAACGACTTAGCATATATTACAGTACGCTCAGGCAATACCTGCGGACAAAACACGAATGAACTTATTGTAGTTAACGTATCCGATGTAAAAACACCTAAATTTATTGTTTCGTACGATATGGTTAATCCCAAAGGTCTTGGAATTGATGCCAATAAATTATTCCTCTGCGACGATGGATTAAAGATTTTTCAAATCACCGACAATCCCCGCGTTCTGGATACCAACCTGATAAAGCACGTGAAAGGCATGGAAGGTTTTGACCTGATTCCGTATAACAATACGCTGATGATGATTGCCAATGATGGATTATATCAATACAATTATTCCGACGTAAACAATATTACATTGTTGAGTAAACTTAGTTTTGCGAAATAATAGTTACATTTTGAATAATTTTAATCGTTTTAATAATAGAGCCGTCTATACTTTAAATTAAAAGTTATAAACGGCTCTTTATATATCAACTAATTTTGAAATAAAATAAAACCAAACATAAAACTTCAACTTAATTTATAACCGAATTCAAAACCAACCCATATATGCTGTGATTGGCTTTTATAGCCTGTACTAAATTAGTGCCTACAAATCCGTGAATGCCGGTGATTAATATGTTCATTTGTTTTATCTGTTTTTTTTCTCATTTCCAAAAATTTATCCAACACACAGGCATTTTCATAATTTTACCATAGTTGGTGGTATGCCTGCTGTCATAAATAAATATGCAGTTAACAAAGATGTTTTGGCCGTAGATACTGTATATGAATCGTTACTGAATGCCTACATTGATGATGTTGAAAAGCAGCCACTTTCGGTAGATGAAGTGAAAACCAAAAATGGAAAAACGTTTCGATTAATCAATGTCCCGTTTTATTATTTCAGAGACACCTACCACTAATACAAGCTACAGCGTAGCACTATAGTTGTAAAAAAAACAATCACCCTCTAAAACTCTTTAGCGTTTTTGATAAGCCTAAAGCTGCCGTAACCGGCATAGCCTTTACACCCAGTGCATTTTTTATTTTAGCATTGCTCACCACGTAGTTTTCCGTGAGTTTTTGGAGGCGCTCGGTGTTGAGTGGCAAATGCAGAACCGAACCTGCTTTGGCAGCAAACTCAATTGCCTTTTTATTAAAATGCCATATACGGCTCTTTCGCCCCATCGATACCGAAATGAGTTCAATTAATTCGTTGGTCGAAACAGTTTCGTCGTCGCACACATTGTAAATGCCACTCGCTACATCGCTTGTAATTAAGCCATTTATCACAAAGCTCAGATTGTCGATGGAGCAAAACGACCGACGATTCTCAAAAGCTCCCAGCGGATAAGGTATTCCGCGCTTTACCACATTGTACAACAAATTCAGATTTCCTTTATTGCCCGGCCCATGAATCATACACGGACGGAGAATGAAGAAGTTTTGCGTTTCGGGTTTCGTGTTTCGCGTTTCGGGTTCCGTTGTTGATACATCAGCTGTTTTTTCAGGCTCCACATTTTCAGTTGTCTGTTGTCCGCTGTCTGTTGTCGGCTTTTCTGTCGTCTGTTGTCTTATTAAGTATTTCTCCGCCGCAATCTTACTCTCGCCATACGGCCCAAGCGGTGTTGGCACTACCTCTTCTGTAAGCACTCCTTCGACCTTATCGGCTGCTGCTTTTACCGAGCTAAAAAAGATAAACTTCGTAGCCGACGAAGCCCGAAACCAATCGTAAATTTTCTGAGTCAGCCCCGTGTTTATATCAAAATAAGTTTGAGCAACGGTCTGATTTTTTGTATCGTGCGCCTTGCCGGCCAAATGTATAACAACATCAATCTCAGGCAAAGCATCCAATTCGTTCCACGCAAATGTTTGCACTACTCCCTCCTTTTCAGGAGCTACAATATCCAATCCATAAATAGTATGGTGTGCTTTTAAAGCCTGCACTAAATTAGTGCCTACAAAGCCGTGAATGCCGGTGATTAATAGGTTCATTATCAATATTTTTAAAAAATTTGTTTCAGCCACAAACCAAAGAAACGATCGCAAACCGAATATACCTGATTTTCAACTGTCAATAAATCTTTTTCCATCAGGTATTTTATGGCTGCTTGTATAGAGCTCGCCGAACGAAGTTGATGCCTACGAATAAAATCGGCTGAGTTTACCGAAACAGCTTTACCCTCTTTGGCTAGGGCTATGAGTACTTCCTTTTGCTTTTCGGGCAAACGGGCTAAAATCTCCTGAAAAGTAAATGCTTGCGACGAAATCAGATTCGATAATGCTATGTTGTACATACTTATATCGCAACTCTCACCAACGAAAGTCAATGAAAATAACTCGTTAAATAAAATTTGAATATACCAGGTATGACCTTCAAAATCGGTATATATTTTATCGATAAGCTCTTGGGAAACTGTGCGGTTATTCTGTTCGAAATGAAATGTAATAAATCCTTTGTATTGCTCTAAAGGAATTTGATTTAATTGTAAAATGCTTACACTCTGATAAAAGGGGCGCGAAGCACTCTGAAAAATATTCGACATGAGATGCTGCTGACTTCCTGCAAAAATAAAAAAAGTATTCGTACAGCGCTGAATGATGGTACGCAAAACAGCTTCTGTATTTTTTTCATCGAAGTGCGCAATTTGCTGAAATTCGTCGATAGCTACAATACAGGGCTTATCAGCTTGTTCTAAATAGCTAAAAATTTCCTCAAGCGTTTTTAAGGGCTCGGTTATTTCACCCAGACCTATTTCGAAACTCGGTTCTCCACTTATAGTGTCAATTTTAAATGCTGCACGCAACGAGGCTATTACAGCAATGAATTGATCTAAAAAACGCCGTTCTTTGGGCCTCAGCGATTCAAATACGGCTTTACCCAATACGAAAGCTAATTCGCGGAGATTTGAACTGGCATATATATCGATAAAAAAGCAATGAAAAGAATCACGGATTTCGGGCATCTGAAAACAATGCTGTATTAAGCCGGTTTTCCCCATACGGCGGGTAGAGATAAGTGCCGTATTCCGGTTATTGGTGAGGTAACGAACAAGAGTTCTTGCCTCTTCTTCTCTATCACAAAAATAATAGGGCGAAACATAACCACTAATGACAAATGGGTTTTTTATCGACATGATTTATTGCTTTTATAATAATTATATTTATAATAATTACAAAGATAATACATTTTCAGAAAATTACATGCAAAACACCCGCATTTTAAGATAATTATTACCCCGCAACACGACAAATTGAGCGTTTATCGCTGGCATTTTTCTCAAATTTTATTCTTTATATCCATTTGCTGATGTATAATCCTTACAATTTCAATTTCTTCATCATCTACAATGCGATAAAATACACAAATTTATATCTTAACATTCAATTTCCGTTGATTTTTAATTTTTACTAAGTGCGTTGTTGGTTCAAAATCGGATGCAATTCCACTTTCTTCTCCTAACCGGATAGCTTCTTTTAAGGCTAAAACTCTATTTTCCTCCTTTGCCATTTCGCGTATAAACCTGCGACCAGCAGGAGTATCAATATTAGTGTGAGCGGTAACAGACATAACATTTTTTTATTGATATGTATTTACAAATCACTTAACAAGAAGTCTTTTAGATGCAATTGATCTATCCCATTGTAATTACTGCCTGCATTATATTCATCCATAGTTACAACATACTTTCGATAATTGTCGTCAATTTTCAGTAAATTTCCGAATTCACGTAGTACGGTATTTTCATCGGTAAGCATGTAAGCAACCTGAACATAAATCGTTTTTCCATCTTTTTGAGCCACAAAATCAATCTCTGCTGTACCCAATTGTCCAACATACACAGTATATCCCATTCGGATGAGATGCAGGAAAACAGCATTTTCCATCACTTTATTTATTTCTTTACGTCGATCAAAACCCCTAATGCTATTTCTTAGGCCAATATCTTCGAAATAATACTTCTCGCCAACTTCAAAAAGTTTCAATCCTGAAATATCAAATCGCATTACTTTATAAATAAAAAAGGCATTCGTTAATGGTTTTAAATAATTTAGTACCGATTGTGCTGTAATATTGGTTCGTTGCGATTTCAGATACTTTGCTATATTGTTGGCCGAAAACAAACTCCCCACATTATCGGCTAAAAAGCCAATAAGATTTTCTAAAAATTGAACATTTCGTATCCCTTCGCGAGCTACAACATCTTTCAACAAGATAGAGGCATATACATTTCGCAAATACTCGAAGACAGAAAACTCATCTAAACCTATCACTTTCAAATAAGGCATTCCCCCTACTGTCAGATATTTGTTGAGGCTATCAGTGGTATTTTCGAGTTGAAAGAAATTTAAGAATTCATCATATCCCAGCGAGTGTACCGTAAATTCAATATATCTACCTGCCAAAAAAGTAGCTAATTCACCCGAAAGCAAATTAGCATTGCTACCACTGCAAAATATATCGCAACAATTCTCGGCAAGCAAACTTCTGAGCGCCTTTTCGAAGCCAGCAATTTCTTGTATTTCATCAACAAAAAGATAGTTTTTAGTGTCGTTTTTTAATTTTGACTTTACATAGTGATAAAGTATGTCATCATCCACTATGTGTTCGTGTGGCTTCAACTCTTTATTGATGTAAATAATATTGGCCGAAGGATTTGACAGCCTTATGAAATCTATCAACTGAAAAAGAATATAACTTTTCCCAACACGCCGTTGTCCGGAAATAACCTTAATAATTTCTTTGTCAATAAACGGTTTTATTCGGTCGGTGTACACAGGACGAGAAATATAGGGGCGTACCTGTAAAATTTCATCAATCATAATTTAAACTCTTATGTATTTAAACGATTATGTCTATTATAATTGACAAAGATACAAATATTATTGCATTTTTAAATCGTAATAAATAAAAATTGCTGTAATAAAGACATTAATTGAGCAAAAACAAACCTGCGACCGGAAAGAGAAACAATATTAATGTGAGCAGTAACAGTCATAACAAAAATTTTTATTGATTGCAACTATAAAACTATTTTCTTAACCTGCTTGCAAAACACCCGCATTTTAAGATAATTATTACCCCACAACACAATAAATTGTGAGTTTATTGCTGGCAATCGGACAGTGGTGCTTTACTCACATCTTTACTCCCTCCCCTCCATTTAAGTATGCTGTGGTTGGTTTTTTAAAATATAGCGATAAATTAGTGGGTAAAATGTTGGGAATGGAGAATGGAGAATGGAGAATGGAGAAGAATGCTCATTGTTCGCTTAAAAATGTAATCGACTGTTAGATTTCGATATCTTTTATTAGTAATCATCAACGTCATTCTTTGCCTTTTCGCTTATAACAACCCTATAAATCTTCATTTTAATTTCGATTTTAACATACGAATATCTACACCATAGAGCCCACTAAGCTTATCTAAGCCATTATTGTACACTTCATCTACCGAATATTTTTTTTCTATCATATTGGAATTGTTTTCAAATTCAACCACTTTTGGAAACTTTGCCATTTCGCGTACAAACCTGCGACCGGCAGGAGTATCAATATTAATGTGAGCGGTAACAGTCATAATATTAATTTGAGTAAATTAATTTTTCTTTATTAAGTTTCCGATAGCATATAAAGGATAAATTTCGACAGTTCCAATTTTGCCAAAATTCTCCAATGATGTACGAATACCAACATCCAAATGTTTTAAATGCATAAAACTATACAAACTTTGCATCGAGCCTTTTGTTCCTGCTTTTACTTCAATAGGTATAATCTTAGAACCTTTAGAAATCACATAGTCGACCTCTGCCTGAGCACCTTTTTCGAGTCGCTGCCAATAATACAACTCCTGACGCTCGTTACAATTACCTTGCTTTTGAATCTCTAAACCTGCAAATAGTTCGGCTAAAGCACCTTTGTTTACCAAATCGATGTCGGAGGAAAGTAACACATTATCCATTTCCAAATTCAATAAACGTTGCAACAATCCGGTATCTAAAAACAGATATTTTCGAAACTTTGGATTTATTTCGGCTCCCAGAGGTACACCATTAGCCGCAGTATGTGTTACCGGGATTACAACTCCGGCAAGCGACAGCAAATCCAACGCTTCGCGAATCTTTGCCGATTCTAAATCGGGCGACACCTGCGAAAACACAAATTTACAGCCCGATTGCAACGCAACCGACCGAAATGTTTGATGCAAGATCTGAGCAGAAATACGCTTTTTGTATTTTGAAAAATCATCAATATAGGTTTCTATCAGTTCGTTTTGAATCTGCCTACAAGCCAAATAATCTTTTTTCATTATCCAGAGCTTAACGCATTCGGGCATGCCTCCCACCAACAAAAAGGTACGCAGCTGATCTTTTAATTGGGTATGAAATACATTCGGCAGCGGATTTTCGACTGTTGCCCTCTCCTTTTCGGCTAATAAACCATCGTAACCCTGTGCTAACAAAAACTCGTCGAACGAAAAAGGGTACATATAGATGGAGCGAATACGCCCAACGCCGAACGACGGTATTTCCTGCAAAGCAAATTCCAATAACGAGCCGGCACTCACCAAATGCAGTTCGGGATATTCTTCGTAAAAAAATCGCAACGAAGCAATAGCCGGCTTACAAGCTTGTATTTCATCTAAAAAAACAAGGGTTTGGCCTGCCACAATGGGAGTTTTATAAATGGCTGATAATTTTGTGCAAATCTCTTTCGGATTTAGAGATAAGCTAAAGAGTTCCATTATTTCCGGATTTCGCTCAAAATTTACCTCAACGAAATAGGTATACGTTTTCGCCAGATTGCGAACAGCCGAAGATTTACCTACCTGACGGGCACCACGAAGCAATAATGGTTTGCGGTTTTCATCATTTTTCCATGTAAGTAAAAATGCATCTACCGTTCTATAAAAATATGGGCCTTGTTTTGTCATCCTAAATCAGTATATTTTAATCAATTATCAGCGACAAAGATAATACATTTTCGGAAAAGCGACACCACAAAATAGCATTATTTTCGGAAAAGTGCCACCGTAAACTTGTTGTATTTACGGAAAAGTAGCACCGCAAACTTGAAATTTACAAAAAAAAGAAGGTAGCAATAAAGTTTTCGTGCCATTAAAATAATTCAGAATCCGATTTAGTTACAGTTATTATTCAACCATGCAACTAAAAAACTATTTTCCTGATTTGCATGCAGAACACCCGCATTTTTCAGACAATTATTACACCGCAACATAATAAATTGAGAGACACTACGTATACGGGGCGCGACTTAGAGTCGCACTCCGAATAGTTCAGACTTACCATATCTATAAACCAACCCGTAAATGCTGTGGTTTGCTTTTAACGCCTGCACTAAGTTTGTGCCTACAAAGCCGTGAATGCCGGTAATTAATATGTTCATTGTTAATTATTTAAAATACTTTTAATTTTCAGTTCAATCCCGGATAAGTTTTCAACATCAATTCCATTTTTCATTTGCCAGCCTTTTTCTACAGGGCATACAATAAAAGTATGCAATGGATTTATATCTTCAATGGCATTGTAATTTCCTTTTGATAGAGTAGGCGAAAAACCTGATTTACACTCGATAGCAAAAACTTTATTTTTTATTTTCATTACAAAATCAATTTCAGCACCATTGCTGGTTCGATAAAAATAAAAACTGGCATCCGGAAATAAGCCCTTCAGATTCACCAAAACAATTTGCTCCCAAATTGAACCAAATGCTGGATGACCGGATAATTCCTCAAAAGTTGAAAGTCCAAGTAGTGCACTACAAATACCTGAATCAGCAATGTAGACTTTTGGAGCTTTGATTAACCGTTTACCTAAATTCGAAATATAAGCCGGAACAATCTCAACCATAAAGGTGCTTTCTAATAAATCAATGTAATTTTTGATAGTAACAGCCGACACTTCTAACGATCTGGCTAAGGTTGAATAATCTACTGTTTGACCATTGTTATGTGCAAGCATTTGCCAAAGTCGACGCATGGTAGCAGGAGTAAATCCACGCCACTGTAATAAGTCGCGTTCTAAAAATGTAGCTATAAAATCCTCGCACCACAGGTACGATGCTTCCGAGTCCGCATTTAAAATACTTCGCGGAAAACCACCCTTCGCATAGTAATTTTCAATCGTATACAGGTTATTTAATTCCTGCCATAAAAACGGACTAAGCCTTTTATAACTAATTCTGCCTGCCAGCGATTCTGAACTCTGTTTCAACAAATCGCGCGAAGCAGAGCCCAACACCAGAAATGCACCATTATAATTCCAATCATCCACCAAACTACGCAAAAGAGGAAACAATTCCGGTTTGCGTTGAATTTCGTCGATACAGATAAGTTTTCCCTTTTGTGAAGTAAAAAACCATTCAGCATCCGTAAGTTTTTGTAAATCGGACGGTCGTTCTAAATCTAAGTAAATACTATTGCTGTTGTTTTCGAGCAAGTGTTTAACCAGAGTAGATTTACCACACTGACGAGGACCAACGAGTGCTACAACCGGGTTGTTTTGGAGTGCAGCTAGTACACTATTTTCAATTTTACGTGCGAGAAACATAGTAATTACTGTTTTTACCATGCAAATATAAAACTATTTTTTGGATTTGCATGCAGAACACCTGCATTTTAAGATAATTATTACCCCGCAACACGATAAATTGTGAGTTTATTGCTGGCAATCGGAAAGTGGTGCTTTACTCATAAATTAACGAAACGTCCAACACGAGAAATAGTGTGGCTTGGGGTTTTTAGTGATAAAGGGAATTAAAAATCAAGTCTGGCTGGGATTTATTTGACTATTTTAGAGACTTTAATACATTCGCATTAATTTCACTCTTTTGTTTATCAAAAAACCAACCATATTTATTGAAATAAGTTATTGCTGATTTAATAAATATGATAAAAAGTTTTAAGCTCTTTGCTGCACCTCGTTCATGAGCATGAATAATACTTACTTTTGGATAATAAATAGTTTTGTATTTAGCGTGGACTCTTCTTGATATGTCAAAGTCTTCAAAGTACATGAAAAATTTCTCATCATACAAGCCAACTTCCTGAACAGCACCAACTCTAAACAAGCTAAAACAACCAGAGATAATTGGCACATTCAATTCAACATCTTTATATTGCTCTAAAGTATATCGTTTATTAACAGAGTTGAACAATTTACCTAATGGTGAAATAACTCTTATCAGCAAATTAAATGGCGTTGGTAGCAATTTTGGAAGTATTTGTATACTACCATCCAAATTTAGCACTTTGGGCATTATTAAACCAATACTAAAATCGCTTTCCATTTTATCTATTAGCGAATCAATTATATTAGCATTAAAAGCAATATCCGAATTTAAAACCAAATGATATTTAACACCTTCCTTTATTGATTCTTTAATTGCTATATTATGTGCTGAACCATAACCTAAATTGGCTCCTACGTAATGATATTTAGCACCACAATTATCATATAAAGTACTTGTTATTGCAGAATTATCAATTAAATATATTTGATTGATATTTTTGCTTTGCAAAATCAAATCCACTAAACTTATTATATTTTTTGGATCTGAATTGTACAGTACTATCGAAACATTTAAACATTTTCCCATTTTTGACACTCAAAATTATATTTTTTAACAGGAATTGCAGGAATACCAACTGCAATTACATTCTCGGGCAAAGATTTACTTACAACAGAATTGGAACCTATAATTGTGCCCTTACCAATAGTTACACCTGCCAAAATTGAAACGGACTCACCTATCCAAACATTATCACCTATAACAACATTTTTTGAATACAACTTCCTTTTTGAGGGAATAGTGTTTGGACTATCATGTGGTAATACTCCAGAATAATTTCCATGTTGAATATCAGATATAAATACCTTGCTCGCGATTAACACGTTATCACCAATTAGAATTGATTTTATACCAGCTATATGTACAAAATCGTTTATTTCAACATTTTTGCCAAATTTTATTATTTTCTGTTTAAAAAGAGTTGGATAAGCTTCAATTCTACAATTGACACCAGTTGTTAAACCACTACCAAAATCAATATATTTACGCCCTCTAATTTCAATTGGAAATCTAATTATTCGAACTTTAGAATACACTACTCTAGTTCTGATTAAATTTAAAAACAATTTAATCAAACCCCAATATCCATATATTTCAATTTTGTTAAAATCGTGCTTCATAGATATAACTAATTTAAAATTTTATCAAATAGACTATTCCAATCTTTTGCATAAGGTTCATTTATTTCATTTGCAAATGCGCCTTGATAAATAATTTTCTTTTCAATAATATTTTGCATTAATCTACTTAGCTCAGAAGAATTATTTGGATTAAAAAAAGATACTTCTTTATATGTGCCAACGGTTTCATGAGCATAAGGCAAGTCAGAAAGCAGAATAGGTCTTTTAAATGATTTTGCCTCACTAATTGGAAGCCCCCATGTTTCTAATTTTGATGGAAATACAACTGCATCACATTTTGAATATATATCAAAAACAGCATCTCTACTTTGTTTGCCAATAAATTTGATATTTGAGATTGAAGCATACTTTTTAATTAAATATTTTGAATATTTATTTTCACTCCCATTTATAGTTAAATAAACATCAAAATTATAACCTTTATCAGCAAGTTCCTTTGATGCTTCACAAAAACACTCAATATTTTTAAATACTCTTGCAAATGTCGGATAAAAGAACAACGGAGATTTGTTTGGATTTTTTTCTTTATTAGAAATTAGAGTACTTTCAACATGTAATGTAGGAGTTGCAACTATAATCTCTTTTTTTACATTTAAATCTTCAATAAACTTATTCCGAATCCAATTCTGTTGTACTATTACGTAGTTGTTTTTATTAATTCCGAATTTATAGAGAAACTTATAAAACATATTAAATAAACCAAGTGATGGCTCAATTTTAAATTCAGAAAAAGTCATTTTGTAAAATGGACTTGGATTATGGCAATAAACAGCACGTATAGTAGACTTTACATTTGGAGTAACATCATGCATTGAAAGCCATAAATATGGTTTTAATTTTAATGATTTAAAATAAAACCAAACGTATTCATAATACAATCGGTTTAAATATGATTTTCTTGAGTTTGGAACTTCAATAAGTTGAATATTCACACTTTTAATCAACTCTTTTTTATGCACAAAAGCAATGATATTATAATTATTAGCAAAGTGCTTATCTAAAAATAATAAGCAGTCATTAAGTACAGAAAGAGGACCACCTTCAAATAGATTTATACCAGATATTATTATATTTTTTTTCATTGTATAACACAAAATTGGGAAATGGGGCGTTTGTAGATTTCATTTTAAAGATTAACAATAAATGCGTTTAAGAAAAATCAAACTATTCGTTTTCATGAATAATTAATATTTTCTTATTTGTTAGAAAGTATAATAGAAAAAAAATGGTCATGTTCAAAATAAAATCGAAAATAAAACCTATACCTAACACTGGATCTGTTATGGATATAAGCAAATTATACTGTATATATGCAATCAGAATGTAGCTAATTATACCCTTAGATAAAAACATGGATAATTGATTATAAATAAAAGATAAAATAAATCCTATTAAAAAAGAAAAAAATATCCCTGCCCAACCATAAAAAATCCAAGAGAGGACAGGAATTCTAGTATTAGGACCACTTAATGAACCTTCATTTAATGGGTGTAAATCCCAATTAAATTGAAATCCAATCACTGTATCAACAGTTTGGATGTCAATTAAACGAAAAGGAGAAAGAAGTCCACTAAATAAATACGTGAACTTATTATTTATGTGGATTATATTTATTAAATCATTAGGAAAAGACATATAATAAATATCACCATTAGCTATAAATCTAAACAATAAACCTATCAAAGGATTGAATCCGGTTCCATCAGTTTGAAGCACTAAAATTGCAATAGGAATAGTCAATAAAATAGGTATATATTTAATGAATTTTTTAAATTCAATAAAGTTGTTCTTATAAAAATAATTATAATAAAAATAACCACCTACTATAATTAATATGGCTCCTTTCGACCCAGATAGTATACTAAATATAACTAATGCTAAAAGAGCAATTAAAGCTAACCTTTTGTAACCTTTACCTCTTTCAATCAACTTAAACGAATAAAATGCAATAAAAAAAACAGGAAATGATATAAGTCTTTCTAAAATACCCAGACCCCCAGATTCAGTATAGACGGCTAATCTCCCTTCTTCATAAAATATTGGAATGCCAACTAATTTATAGGCAGTTAGTTTTAACACGACTAAGAGTATAAAATAAATTACAAAAAGCACTAAATCTGCTCTTTCATTTTCAACAACTTGAGAGGGTTTAAAAACCAATTCTTTTCTATGAAAGACTAAAAAACCAATCCAAAAAAATGTTTCTGCAATAAAAATATAGATAAAACTCGATATGGAAATTTTACTCGTTAGAATTAAGAAAAAAGGTACTGCATTTGCTAATGCAGCCATTATTATTGCATAAAACAATGGATCTAAAACTCCTTTGTAAGTCTTTTTAAATACCGGCAATAGAGTTATAATGCTTAATAGCAAACCGAATAGATATGTTGGTATGTTTTCCAAAAGCAAGAAAACAAATTCATCTGCTGTCATCTTAATCTTGAATTTAACAAAAACCTTATTGTTTTATGACTAATGCTTAACTTCAAACTGTACAAAAAAAAATATATTTTAGCTAAAAAATAAACAAAATAATTCTGAGATTTAGCATTCATATAAAAACCAAATTTCACATCTGCAAATCTTCTAATTTTATCTTCCAAGTTGTTATCATGCTGATAATTAAGCGTATGGTTGATTTTTGAATTTAGTATATAAATATATTTATTGTCCTTAGCATACTTATACATGAAATCATTATCAGTGCCATAAAACCTAATATCTTCATTATATCCTTCAAATTTATTTTTCAAATAATTTCCTGAAATTGTCATACCACTATTTATTGCTGTAGTACCTTTTGATTTAATTAAACCAAATTTTGACTCCTTCCAGTTTGAGCCGTAAAAATAGCACATATTTGCCGGACTAACAATTGTGTTATGAGAAATAATTATTGGTAAAAAAAGATTTACATTAGGATTCTCATTTATTGCTACAACTAATTCATTAAAGAATGATATTTCAATATTTGAGTCGTGATCTAGAATAATCAAATAATCATCATTTTGAATTTTTTTAATTATTCGATTGTAGATTACTGATAAGTATGTATTTTTTCCATCGGCATAGTATTCATATTTAATCCCAATTAAACTTGTACTCAAATCTTCCAATTCTATATTTGAAAGCATACGTTCAGAATTATCCCAAATTATTAATTCTGAAAATTTTGAAATATCATTTTTAGCTGTTATTATAGATTGAATGGTTTCTGAATCCATTGGCAATCTATTATATAATACAACCAGGAGCTTTAATTTAATCATTATTGAATATTTTTTTCAAACGAGAATTGAACCCATTAACTTTAAAATACATAAATGAAAGACACATATAAAAAAAACCTGCTTCTGTTTTAACTAATTGAAAAAATTCATTTGCTGTAGATCTTTGATTAGAAATGCCATCTGTTGAATGATTACAAATTGTAAAATCTATAATTTTAACTTTTTGATTTTGCTTATATATACCTAAATTGTAAGCATAATCGGCAAAAACTTTATAATTCAAATTATATTTTATTTTCATAAGTTCTCTATTGTATAACATTGCTTGATGTGGCAAAGTATTCTTAATATTCAAAGTCCAGTTATACTTAGGCTTCAATAATAATTTACCGTCTAAAATTACATTTCCACATATTGCAACGAACTTTTCGTTGTCAATACTTGTCAATAGATTCAGTGGTAAATCTATCAAAGTGTCACCTGCATTTACATTTAGAATCCATTTTCCATTTGCATAAGCCGCCCCTTTATTCATTGCATCATATATGCCCTTGTCAGGTTCACTAATCCAAAACGAAATTTTATCATTGTATTTTTTTATTACATCAATAGTTCCATCTGTGCTTCCACCATCAATAATGACATATTCAATCCCCTCACAATCTTGATTTACAATGCTCTGTATTGTTGCTTCTATCTTATCTCTATCGTTGTATACGACACTTATAACAGTCACAATTATATTGTTCATATTTGCCAAAAAACTCGTTTAAATTAAAGATTTATAGACATCAAAAGTCTTTTGTGCAGTTTCAGTCCAACTGAATTGTTTTACTCGTTTTAATCCTTTATTTGCTAAATCTTGTTTAACTGAATCATTTGTTAATACCTCTCTTAATGAATAAATTAATGAATCTATTTTGTAAGGATCGAAAAAATGGCCTGCTTCACCTGCCACTTCATTAAAACACATTATATCGCTAAGTACTACCGGACAATTATATAGCATTGCTTCTAAAATCGGAAAACCAAAACCTTCGCTTAGTGATGGATAAACAAATAATTCTGCATTAGAATAAAGTTGGGCGAGTTGTAATTCATTTGCTGATATATGTCTGATATATCCGCTTAATTTTTTATCAGCAATTGTTTTCTGTTCTTCTTTAGTGAAAATTTTGCCAGTACAAACCAATAATAAATCCGGGAAATAATCTTTTATAACTTTAAATGCATCTAAAAGCAAATTGAAGTTTTTATAAACCAACCTTTCTCCTACGTAAAGAATATAAGGTTTATTAATAATGTTTGCTTCGCAATTTTTAAGTTTATCAAAGTTAATACCATGATATATAACATCTATCTTTTCAGGCTCAATTTTAAATACATTAATTATATCATTTTTTGTTTGTTGACTTACAGCAATTATTTTATTGGCTCTGTTTATAGCTGATAATTTTTCATTTGTAGTATTGTCTTGAGCAATTAAATCGGTATACAATTCATGAGTCATATCATGAACTGTAAGCACTATTGGCTTACTTTTTACTTTATCTAAAAAATATGGGTTATAATAAGTTGGATGAAATACGTCATAGTCATTTTTACCTAACAACATATTACTGTTATACTTATTAATAGCAGTTTGGGTTCTAATTTTCCCTTTAAAACTATTGCTTGATAATAGTGATATATATTTATGAGAATAATTTTTCAGATATACATTGTCTGTAAATACAGTTGAATTAATTATTTCTGTTTCTTTAGGAAAATGAGAAAATAATTCACAGAAATATCTTGAGATTCCTCCATATTTTTGCCATGAAAATATTTGATGATCATATAGTATTTTCATATTTTTAATTACAATAATTTTATACTTGGAAAGACAGTTAATTTAAAAAACAATTTTCATTAATCAAGATATAATTTACATTTACTTGTTTTATTAAGTTGGCAAAATTTACTATTTGTTCCAAATACTTTTAGCTGTTCCATTAATAATTTTAAAATATTGCATAGGTAGAAGGATTGCAGAAGGTACGAGAACAAGAGTCATCGATAAAATCACACCATTTACGCCAAACATTTTACCTAAAATTATTGATAATGGAATAAATAATAAACCAGTAATAACTGCAATGTACAATTGTAATCTTATTTTCCCAACTCCATTTATGAAATATGCAAAGATGTTGTCGAAATTTGAAATTGTCACATAAAAACCCATAAAAATTGACAAGCTAATATGAATTTTAACATCCTGACCTACCCATAAAATAAATATTTGGTTTGATATTACTACCATAAACATTGTAAATATCACTAATGCTGCCCAAATAATAAATATCTGTTTCATGCTTTTCTTTATCCATTTGTTATCACCCTTTACAAATGCATCCGTAATTGCCGACCACATCGGAGTGATTACTATATTAAATGCCATAGTTAATATAGAGTAATACTTAAATGCGATATTGAAAGGAGTTACTACTTCTGGACCAAAAAGCTGTGAAATTAAAACATTAGAAGTTGTAAAAATTAGCAAACAGGCAATTTGAATTATAAAAAATTGAACACCTAACCCCATCAACGCTTTTGAATAAATCAGTTTGACGTATTTAAAATTCGGCCTTAAATAAGTATATTTGCGATAAAAAGTTAAATAATACGCAAGCAAATAAACAATTACAGGTGTAATAGAAAAGGTAATTGCAACTTTTGATAAATCTCCATTAGTGAATAGTGTTAATATATAAATCACAACTAATGCCAAAACATTCCCAAATAGCAATAATAAATCATTAATAACAGGTAACTGATCTGCCATATAAACATTTCCTATAAACTTCAATACGAATGAAATGCAAAACAAAGCAAAAACTATTGATACAAGATTATTAAGATTACTTACAGTTCCGTTGGAAACATTTAGAATTACATTCCAATCAAGCCAAAAATTTGACACAAAAAAGAGCAAATAAATAAAACCAACTATAATTGTCAAAATAAAGAAGGTTGTACTAACATAAATTTGACCTAATTGTTTATTTCCAACTGCTAAGGTTTCTGTAAGTTTATTTCTTAATCCATTTCCGAGTCCAATATCAAAATAGTTTATCCACATTAAAATTGAACTCAATGTAAGCCAAACTCCGTACTCATAGACATTTAAGTAACCCAAGGTTAATGGGACTAAAAATAAAGATATTAAAATTGTAAATCCTTTAATGAAAATTGATAGAACTATGTTTAATTTCGCTTTTTCTGTTCTATCAAGACTATTAAAAGACAAATACTTAGTTAAATTTAGCATTTTGATTTGTTAAACTATATAGCAATGTCAATTACAACAGTGCAGATGTTGATTATTTTTTAGATATCATGCTTCTATACTCCCCACTCACAATATTCTCAATCCATTTCGTATTTTCCAAATACCACTTTACAGTCAATGCAATTCCTTCTTCGAATTGCAGGCTTGGCTCCCATCCGAGTTCGTTTTTAAGTTTAGTGGAATCGATAGCATAGCGTAAATCGTGTCCGGCACGGTCGGTAACGTAGGTAATTAATTTCTCTGATATACCTTCAGCTCTGCCAAGTTGTTTATCCACTTCGCGGATAATCACTTTTATCAAATCGATATTTTTCCACTCGTTAAAGCCACCAATATTGTAGGTTTCGGCAATTTTACCATTGTGAAAAACCGTATCGATAGCTCGTGCATGGTCAACTACGTAGAGCCAATCACGTACATTTTCGCCTTTGCCATATACAGGTAACGGTTTATTATTACAAATATTGCTTATAAACAGTGGAATTAACTTTTCGGGGAACTGATTTGGTCCGTAATTATTCGAACAATTGGTTATGACAATGGGTAATCCGTAAGTATCGTGAAATGCCCGTACAAAGTGGTCGCTACTTGCTTTACTGGCAGAGTAAGGTGAATGCGGGTCGTATTTGGTTGTTTCGGTGAAAAAAGTGTCGTCCATTGCCAATGCTCCATACACTTCGTCGGTAGACACATGATAGAAGAGCTTATTTTCGTAATTGCCATTCCAATTAGCTTTAGCAGCCTGCAAAAGCGATAATGTGCCTATCACATTGGTTTGCGCAAAGGTAAACGGATCGACAATGCTCCTATCCACATGACTTTCGGCTGCCAAATGAATAACACCATCAATAGCATATTGTATAAAAAGCTTATTTACAGCTTCAAAATTGCAAATATCCTCCTTTACAAAGGTATAATTTGGTTTACTTTCTAAGTCCGTCAGGTTCTCAAGATTTCCGGCATAAGTCAATTTATCTAAATTGATAATATGATAATCGGGATATTTATTTACAAACAATCGGACAACATGCGAGCCAATAAAGCCGGCACCTCCGGTAATTAAAATATTTCTTTTGAAATTCATGATTAATGCACTTAGAGTTTGTTAAAACTCGGATTTAAAATCTTTGAAAGCAGGTTGTTTACTGTCTTTTTCCGACAACACCACATCTTCAGTTGGCACTTGCCAATCGATATTTAAATCGGGGTCGTTCCAGGCTATACCTCCATCGTGAGCAGGGGAGTAATAATTGTCGCATTTGTATTGAAAAACCACAGTTGGGCTAAGCACTACAAAGCCGTGTGCAAAACCGCGGGGAATAAAAAGCTGACGTTTGTTGTCGGCACTGAGTTTCACGCTTACGTGTTGTCCGTAAGTAGGAGAGCCAACCCGTACATCAACAGCCACATCAAGTACAGCTCCTTCTACAACACGCACTAACTTGGCCTGCGCCATGGGTGGGCGTTGAAAATGCAAACCACGCAACACACCATACGTAGAGCGCGATTCGTTGTCCTGCACAAACACGGTGTCGGAAACTTTTTCGGTAAAGAGCTGTTGTGAGAAAGATTCAAAAAAATAGCCCCGTGCATCTTCGAACACACGTGGTTCGATAATTTTTACGTCGGGTATGGCGGTAGGGATAACGTTCATTCAGATTTATGTTTTTTTTCGGATTGCAAAGATAAGAAAATTGTTGGAAATAGCCGTTATTTTAAAGCAATTGAGGGTGTCTTTTGGAAAGACGCCCTCAATAAAGCGAAAGTCCGAACGCCAAAATCGTGAAGCCCACTGCGTGTGTTACCCGGGTTCTGTAACCTGCCAATAACCACCTTTATCGGGCCCAATGCGTTGGAGGAGGCCTTTTTGTTTTAATTTGGAGATGTTTACTTTAATGTTACGTAAATTAATTCCAATAAATTCAACAAGTTCTTCTGCTGTTATTAGTTTATTTTCCGAAACAGCACGCAAAATCCTCAATTGATTTTTTGAAAGACTTGACTTTACAGTGTCTTTTACAGTGTCTTTTACAGTGTCTTTTACAGTGTCTTTTACAGTGTCTTTTACAATGTCTTTTACAGTGTCTTTTACAGTTACTACTTTTAATAAATCCACTTTAGAATCGCTAACGATCAATGGTTCACCAGCATATTCATTGATAATCAAATCTTTGTATAATGTAACTTTAAACCCATTAGCAACCTCACCAAAAGAAGGTTCCACAACACCATAATCCTTGCAAATTTTCCGAACACGCATTATACCAGAACCATACCGCTCAATTAACCCCGCCTCTTTAAACATTTTAGCAATCAACTTATTGCGTGATTTTGAAGTATAATTACCCGACAATAAATCATCTATCGTAATTCCACCATATAGTTTTCCGGGATTATAAAACTCAATTCGGTCGTCGAAAATCTTAATGATACTTGCCGAGCTTTCACGATAATCTCGATGAACAATCATGTTCACCACAATTTCACGAATTGCATCAAGTGGATAATCAAAACGTTCGGTACGTTGAGGTTCACCTGTAATAATATATTCCACCATCAAATGTTTTTTGATAAATGCAATAATATCTTCCACCTCCTGAAATAAATCAGAATTTAAAGAAACAGAGTCGATAATTGTCGTATTACTTTTAAAACGTCCTACCTGAACATCACTCAACAAGCAGAAATCCTTTACAAACATCAAATATCCACCAAATGTAATTTTATCGTCTCTAACAATCTCCATTTTCCGAAGAAAATCCGTATTAGAAAGCATAATTCCGTTCTGAGATTGTTGATTTACTTTTTGAATTAATTTGGAAACTTTTTCATCCGAGATATCATTCAAACTGTGATTTGGGTCGGTATAAAAATCCCAACTTGTATTTAATGTCTTTAAATGTTCGTTTGCTATTTCATCAATACTCATTAAATGATTGGAATTGGCAATTCTCTTGTAATATCTACCTCGGGTTGAAACAGGTTTGATTGGATATTCGGGTACAAAAAATTTGACAACCGTTTTGGTTTCTATCTCCAATAATTCGGCATCTGGGATTAATTGAGGAGCTGTTTTGTTTTTAACTTCGTTTATCCAATTCTGAATAGTCTCTTTACCAACCGTAACGCCCTTAACCTTACCTGCATCAGTAACACCCACATACACATTACCACCTTTAGCATTCGCAAAGGCTACAAGCGATTCAATCACATCTTCGTTAAAAGTAGGTTTGAATTCAGTGGTAATATTTTCGGATGTGGGGAGCATTAAGGTAATTTACAATTAGGTATAACCTTTATTCAGATTTTAGTTTTAATTTGACGTACAAAGATATGAATATTTGTTGGAAATGACTGCTTTTTAAAAGCAATTGAGGGTGTGTTTTTGGAAAGACGCCCTCAATAGTTCGAACAAAAAATCGTGAAACCCACTTCGTGTTTTACCCGAGTTTGGTAAGTGCTTTTATCCGAACATTAAATTTATTCGTTTTCCAAGTCCAAACTCAAAAATTCGATAAAGAGTGGAAAGCTGAATATCACATTTCCCGTTTTCGAGCCTTGAAATATAACTTTTCTTAGTTCCTACTTTCTCAGCCAATTGTTCCTGAGTCATATTAGCATCTTTACGAGCTTCTTTCAACATTTCGCTAATAACAAAGTACTGCGCTTTCTCTTCAAAACAATCTCGTTTTTCAGAACCTATTTTTCCATATTTTAAGTCTAACAACTCGTCGAAGTTTTTAGCATCTCTGATGTTTTTTTCTTTATGCATCACTTTATGTTTTTTGAGTTAAAATAATCATCTTTTAGTTTCAAAGCCATATCAATTTCCTGTTTTGGCGTTTTTTGTATTTTCTTTTGAAATCCATTAAAAAGAACAATAAGGTTACCCTTGTCGAAACAGCAGAATATTCTATAAATATTGCTTTCTAGTTCAATTCGTATTTCATAAAGTCCGTCAGTCCCTGTTATATGTTCAAGAAATTTCTTTGGAACATTGTGAACCGTTTTTAAAACTTTAAATACGTAATCAATCTTCTCCTGAACTTTTTCGGTCTGATTCAAATAGAAGTCAATGAAATAGTGTTTATGAAAAACTATTTGTCTTTCTTTTTCCATGCTGCAAAGTTAACTCAAAAGTTATCATTATGCAAATTTTTAATTTAATTTTTGATTGTTCTACCTAAATCGTGAAACCCACTTCGTGTGTTACCCGGCTGGGTTTGCTGTGCAATTAATATAAATTAAGTTCATCATTTAAAACAATTCGAGGCAGAATATAGTTTGAATGTAATAATATTCAATTATATAAGTAATTAGAACTATTTAATATACCATTTAAAAATTTTAATAGGAACGCTGATTTTCGTAGATTTTGCGGAAAAAAGCGGATTAAAAGAAAAGGATTATTCCCCGATTAATCGGGGCGGATTTTGCTACAAGTTTCTAATTATCATTTCGATAAATCGAATCGAAGATCAGCGTAGCTAAATTAAAATCCGTTTTTAATCCGCTTTATCAGTGTAAATCCGCGTTCAATTTCTTTGTTTTCTTAAATTAGAAATACGACATTTTTCAAATACAATTAATTACATGAGTTCGGAACAGGAAAGTGCTTCAAAATGGCTTGCGAAATCGGCAAAAACGGCTTGGGTGGAATATCTGACGGCAACGGTGATGATTGTTTTGAGTGCGACTTGTTTTGTGGCGTTTAGCTGGTATTTGTCCACTTTTGCCAACGCCTGGCTTGTAAACGAACAAATTCGTGGTTCGGAATTGATAATTGCTGCAGCAGCCATTGCAGGCAGGTATATTTTTGCACATTTTGCTTCTCTGTTAAACTACAAAGCAGGCAACAAAATTGCATTTCGGATAAAACAACAACTTTATCCTCAATTGCTTGCTGATAACAGTTACGACTCGGTTTCGGCAACTTTAATGACAACCAAAGCTTCCGACGATTTAAAACCATTTTATTCCTTTTTTATCCCTTACGCCATGGCCTCAGTTACAGTGGGTGGTTTGTTGCTTGGTATTAGTTTATGGTCGGATAAATGGGTAGGATATGCCTTGATGGTTACTTTTATGGTAATTCCGCTACAAATGGTGGTTGTAGGCCTGGGAGCAGAGTCGCTTCATAAAAAACACATCGATTTATTTCTGAAATATGCCGCTGTTTTTTACAACCGCCTGCAAACCATTGCCGAAATTGTAAACTTAGACAATTTCAAACAACAATACCGCTTCTTAGACCGAAAAAGCACCGAACTAAACAAAGCCACAACAAACGTGATGAGCGTAGCCATTTTGTCGTCGGCCGTATTGGAACTTTTTGTAACCATAGCTATTGCCGCAGTAGCTATTTATCTGGGAATGAGTTTGCTCGGAATAATGCCCGGCGAAAATTACGGAAAAGGCTACGATTTTCGAAAAGCATTATTTCTATTAATGCTTGCTCCATATTTCTTTTTTTATCTGCGTAAATTTGTAAGTGCATACCACGATAGGAACAGGGCTGTGGCTTCGGCAAAAATTATCATGCCGGTTTTGCAAGTGGTAAAAAATGAGGAGTTTAATCATAAAGATGAGCCATTTCGTTTACTCAAAATTGAGAATGTCAGTTTTGCATATCCGGAGTCGCCCGTAAAGGTCTTGCACAACATAAACCTCCACTTACCTCAAAAGGGGCTTGTGTTGGTAAAAGGAATTTCGGGGTCGGGAAAATCGACATTACTGAAAATCATTGCCGGCAACCTACATGTAATGAATGGTAAGATTTCTGTAAATGGACGCGACAACCAATGGTCGGAACAATGGTTAAAACACAATACGTCGTATATGAATCAGTTTCCGTTTGTATTTGATGGCAGTTTGTATTACAATGTTTTTTTGAAGGAAAAGGAAGTAGATACGCAAAATTTTCCGCCATTTTTAGAAAAATTATTGGTAAAAAAAGAAAATGGTTGGGATACTGTTTTATCTCACAACGGAAAGCAACTTTCGGGTGGTGAAAAGCAATTGGTAACATTAGCGCGTATAATACTCTATCCCAAACCAATAGCCATAATGGATGAGCCAACGGCAAATTTAGATGCTGAAACAACAGGAATTATTTTGGAACAGATAAAACAGATAGCAGCAGATAGATTGGTAATTGTGGCTTCGCACGAAGATAGATTTGATGCTATTGCTGATGTTACATTAAATTTAAACTGGGGAGAGCAGGAGGATTGAATTTGAAGTTAGAAATTTGAAGTTAGAAGTTATAAATTAGAAATTTGGGCAAATGCTTTTTTTGAGAAAACATATTTTACAGCCTTTAACCCAAAGATGGTTTGTGGGTACATTGGTATTGATTTTCTGGACGATTGCTTTTGTGGCACTTCCGGCGCTTTCGGGTTGGTTTTTGGCAGCATCAAGTGTTGCTTTTCTCACTGCCAATACGCTGTTTGCCTACCTGATACCTTCGTCCATTATCAGGCTAATGACAATAATGCGCACGGCAAGCCGCTATTTTGAACGGCTCGAAAACCATAAAACAACACTCGATGCACAAAAACGATTGCAGTTGGCTGTTTTTCAGTCGGTAGCGCAAATGCCCTATTTTAAAAAGCAAGTTAACAGCAACTCTGCAATTCTCGAAAACAGCACACACGGTATCGATTTGATTTTGAACCACATAATACTCTGGATTTTACCTTTTGCGGCATTGATTTTTTCGGTAATTTTATATTTTACATTTTTAGCAATATTTGCACAGCCGATTGCTATTGAGTTTATTGTATCCTCAGCTTTGCTCCTGTTTGTGATGCCTCAATTTGTTTTTTTTAAAAATAAAAAATTGTATGCACAGCTAAAACTGCTTCGCGACGACAATAATCAAGCGTTGATACAAAGTTTCAGAGGTAGGATTGAAATTTCGAAATATCAACTCGAGCAGAAAGCTATTAATCAATACACACACCGAATTTTACAAACAGAACGTATCGAAAATAAATTACAAAATAATTCATTTAGTCTGCAATTGATGGCAGGACTTGGATATAGCCTGATAGCTATTTTTACACTGTGGAATGCTTCGAATCACACTATTGATGCTTCGCTTGCAATAGGAATTTTCTTTGGTATAATGGCGCAGGCAGAATTGGCCGAAATGCTTTTTTCCGGCAAATCGGAAAGAAACTCGGTAAAGGAGCATGTGTCTGATTTGAACAGCATTATCGAACAAGGAAAAGCTGAAACTAAAAACGACAAAATGCAGAGCGAGATAAAAGTTTGGGTTATAAAAGATGTAAGTGCCAAAATTCCCGATACAACTATAACTACCCAACCGCTAACGTTTGAATTAAAAAAAGGAAAGTTGATTGCTATTTTTGGAGAAACAGGAAAAGGCAAAACAACATTTTTGAACAGCCTTTTTTATCCGGAATACCGTTTGAGTGGCAGTATAATTCTGAACAATGACATCGAAATTCCAACTTTGCCGGTGCCCGAATGCATTTATGTTACACAAAAAGCATATTTGCTGACCGGGACATTGCGCGAAAATTTTGAAGGATTTGCCGATGAAGCTGTCGTGGATATTCTTAATAAAGTAGATTTGGGTAGTTGGTATCAGAATTTACCAAATGGGTTGAATACCTGGATTGGTGAGAACGGTGAAACGCTGAGTGGTGGACAACGTAAAAAACTGTTGTTGGCTCAGGCATTATTGAAAAAACCACAATTATTAGTGGTAGATGAACCTACTGCCGGCATCAGCTCCGAAAATGCGCTGACTCTTTTTAGTTCGATAAAACAAAACTATCCTGAAATGACGATACTAATGGCCACACACCAGCAATTGTTCGAAAAAATGGCCGATAAAGTGGTTCGGTTGTAGAAGCATGAAAAACCCTCTGCAACATTTTTGCTACAAAGGGTTTCTGAATATATTTGAAGTCCACAGGATTGCGCCTGCAGGGATGTAGTTTTCAATTTCCATCTCCTCATGGAGAGGGTTTGGGTGAGGTTTACATCATGCCACCCATTCCACCGCCCATAGGCATTTGTGGTGCAGGATTATCTTCTTTCTTTTCGGTAATCACACATTCGGTGGTCAGGAACATACCTGCGATTGAAGCTGCATTTTCCAAGGCTACGCGTGTAACCTTAGCAGGATCAACCACACCGGCTGCAAAGAAGTTTTCGTACACATCGGTGCGGGCATTGTAACCAAAGTCATCTTTGCCTTCGCGCACTTTCTGAACTACTACGGCACCTTCTTTTCCTGCATTGAATACAATCTGACGCAATGGTTCTTCGATAGCACGTTTCACAATATCCATACCAATAGCTTCGTCATCATTGGCAGCTTTTAGACCTGACAGACTTTCGATAGCACGAATATATGCTACACCACCGCCGGGAACAATTCCTTCTTCGATAGCTGCACGGGTTGCGCTTAATGCATCGTCAACACGGTCTTTCTTTTCTTTCATTTCCACTTCCGAAGCAGCACCCACGTAAAGTACAGCCACACCGCCCGACAATTTAGCCAAACGTTCCTGCAGTTTTTCGCGGTCGTAATCCGAAGTGGTAGTGGCAATCTGCGATTTTATTTGAGCTACGCGGTTGCTAATGCTTTCTTTTGCTCCGGCACCGTTTACAATCACAGTATTGTCTTTGTTCACCGTAATTTTTTCGGCAGTACCAAGCATTTCCAATGTAGCCTGTTCCAAAGTAATTCCTTTTTCTTCCGAAATAACCACACCACCTGTCAATACAGCAATGTCTTCGAGCATTTCTTTACGACGATCGCCAAAGCCCGGAGCTTTTACTGCACAAATTTTCAGCTGAGCACGTAAGCGGTTTACCACCAATGTAGTCAATGCTTCGCTATCCACATCTTCAGCAATAATCAACAACGGACGACCCGATTGAACAGCAGGTTCCAACACAGGAAGCAATTCCTTGAGGTTCGATATTTTTTTGTCGTAGATAAGGATATACGGTTTATCCATTTCCACTTCCATTTTTTCGGTGTTTGTAACAAAATAAGCCGAGATATAACCACGGTCAAACTGCATACCTTCAACCACATCAATAGTAGTATCGGTTCCTTTCGCTTCTTCGATGGTAATTACACCGTCTTTCGATACTTTACGCATGGCATCGGCAATCAGTTTACCAATTTCCTCATCGTTATTAGCCGAAATAGTAGCCACCTGCTGAATTTTATCGTAATCGTCGCCTACAAGTTGAGCCTGCGAAGCAATGCTCTTAACAACCTGCGCAACAGCTTTGTCGATACCGCGTTTCAAATCCATTGGATTAGCACCGGCAGTAACGTTTTTCAAACCTACGCTTACGATTGATTGTGCTAAAACTGTAGCTGTTGTTGTACCATCACCGGCATCATCACCTGTTTTCGAAGCCACTTCTTTAACCAGCTGAGCACCCAGATTCTGGAATGCATCTTCCAATTCAACTTCTTTCGCAACTGTCACACCATCTTTTGTAATGTGTGGAGCACCGAATTTCTTTTCGATAATTACGTTACGGCCTTTTGGTCCGAGTGTAACTTTCACTGCATTCGCCAATGCATCAACACCTTGTTTCAGTTGATCGCGGGCATCAATATTGAATAAAATTTCTTTTGACATAATTTTTTTATTTACAATTTAAACATTTACTATTTACTATTTATTGGCATATTACCACATTGGCATATTAGCACATTAAATTATCGCCAAAATATCCGACTGACGCATAATAAGGTATTTTTCACCTTCCCACTCCAGTTCAGTTCCGGCATATTTTCCATACAAAACGTTATTACCTACGGCAACCACCATTTCTTCGTCTTTTGTTCCGTTGCCAACTGCTAACACTTCACCTTTAAGTGGTTTTTCTTTTGCTGAATCGGGAATGATAATTCCACCTACTGTCTTTTGTTCTACCGCTGCGGGTTTTACCAACACGCGGTCGGCTAATGGTTTAATGTTCATAATTACTCTTGTATTTTTATTTGGATTAGTGATTAATAAAATTATTCCAAAATTTCATTTATTTCGGACGGCAAAGCATGTATCAGAATTTATGCCAAATCGGTTTTGTGTACGAAATGACAAAACAGAACTACCATATCTGACAAGTTGTCATTTTTCCTTTGAAATTTTACAAAGCAAAAGCAATTTGTATAAGTCGTAAAGTAGCAAAGAAGGGTTTGGGGAGCTTAACAGCAATCGAAGAATTCTTTTGGTAAAAGGATACAAAAACGCAATTAAAAATATCAGTCTTTGTTTTTGTAACAATAAAAAAATGCGGAGCAGTTTGGATTCACTTGCTAAGAAAGGATAATTTCCTGTTTTGTAAATACGAAATAAATTTCGGGTACCCTCTACTGTTTTTTTTAAAAATATATCATTATCATCAAGCCCTTTATGAATCAGGGGATTATCAATCTGAATAAATTCAAAACCAAGCTGTTGAATCTGATGTCCGAAAAGCATATCTTCGTGTCCGTACCCCCGAATGCTTTCATCGAAACAAACACGATTAAATACTGATTTTGAAATAAGAAAATTAAAAGTCGAAAAGTTATTTTTTCCTCTTTCTAATGCATTACGTGCTTCCCGCTTTCTGCCATATTTTAAGCGCAAACTATATGCAGGATTATTTTCACTTTCACAGTAAGCAGTACCACCTATCACTACACATTCCTCATTACAAAAAGCGAGATATTTTTCAACATAATGAATAGAGCAAACCTCAGCATCACAGTCCATAAAAAGTAAATGTTCAAATTTTGCATCATTAGCCAATTTATTCCGAATAGCCGAGCGTCCGATATTTTTTTCTAAAACAATATATTTGCAATTTCTTAATTTCTCAATTTCTTTATTTTCTTTCAGAAACAGAGTAGAGCCATCCTCCATAACAATAATCTCGAAATCAATCAATTGTTCCAATGCCTGTTTGTGCAAGCTTTTCACAAGCTTCACAACATTATAATTATATACAGGAATTAAAATTGACAGCATATTTTCAGATTTTCAACGCAAATATACAACATTAAAATCAAAACAGCCAATCGCATTTCTGCAACCGGCTGTTTGATTATTTTAGTTTTTATTCCAAATCATATAAGGTGAAAATTCATTAAACAATTCTTGATTTTGCTTTAAAATATGATATTTAAAGGCAAGGAATTCTTGTCTTATATCTAATTGTTCAATTACCACATCTTTATCTTGAGCGGATTTTGATGATAAATACTTATCAACAACAGACTGAAAATTAATAATCCTACTAAGAAAGTATTCATAAAATCTTTCTTCTCTAATTATTCTCATTTTACCAGTTCCATTAAAAATCCGATGTAATAAATTAATAGTTTCTTCAATTTGTTCATTATCTAATTCATTCGAACTGAAGCAAATATTTTTATTTTCAGCCAAATGAACACACTGAATTACTTCTTCAATATTTAGAGTTGTAGGATTTACAATATTATCAAAGTGCTGTAGTTTTTTACGATTACAGTAGCTGCACGACAAAAATAAATTAGCCCATGAGGTTTTTAACTCTATATTATTTGCAGAAGATTTTAGATGTTCAACCTCATAATCAGTAATACTAATCCTTTCGCATAAATAACACTTCCCTTTGTGGTCTTCGATTAATTGACTTACAACATCTTGTTGATTATAAGTGGAATTACCGACAACTAATAATGAAGGTGGTGTTTCAACACTTTTTGAGAGTCGAATCATAAACTAACGATATTTTTTGCAGTTAACTTTAAATTCAAGAATTCTGTCTTAATTTGAGGAGATACAATGTCAGAAACATTATTAAACTCATTGATAAGTTCAATTAATTCAGCTTTTTCTCCAACTGTCAGAGTATTTTTAATCGCTAGTTCCTTAAACTTCTCAAATCTAATCTGCATATAACTCGATTCAGATTTCACTCCGAAATAACCTTCTGCTAAAGCTTCGAAGGAATATTCTGTTAAATCTTCTAGTTTCTCTCGCTTTTCCAAGTCAAAAGCAATAGCATTAGGTAAAGAGTTTAAAATGAACGGAGAATGCGTGGTAACTATAAATTGAATATTAGGGAAAATTCGTGTAAGCATAGGCAATATCAGTCGTTGTAATTCCAAATGCAAATGGGTTTCAATTTCATCAATAATCACAATCCCATGTTTAAGATATTCTCTGCTAGGAGAAGATTTTACCTGCATTTTTAAAATCAAATCGGCTACTATATCAATAATCGCCGAATAACCATCCGACAATTGCGTAAATTTGAACTTCTTGTCTCCATCAATAATATAAAAACTATAATCCTTATAATCAAAACTCAGTTTAATATTCTCGTTTTGAAAAATTTCTTTTAATAACATTTCTAAATTTTCAAACCAAGAACTTATTAAATCTGCATCATTGTACATTTTCTCATTTCTAGCTAATGCCTCCTGCACTTTTAAATCAACCAAAAAGTTTAGAAACTGAGATACCTTATTGTCTTTTTTAATTGCTATATTCGCTGCAAAAGTGGGTTTAGTTGGATTTTTGGGCTCTAAGATTTCTGTTTTTCTTGCAGCTTCATAGAATGCAAAAACAAAATTATTGTCGTTGTACAATCTTATTATTTCAGTTAAATCATTAAAGTTCAGCTCAACCTTTCCAAAGAAGGAATTAATCTGTCTTTCCCAATGTTGAACATTTTGTTCCCATTTTGGAATATTTGCTTTATCTTCGTTTTGAGATATCTTGAGTTGATTTTTACTTATTGAAAGACTTTCAGTAAATTTAAAAAAATCCAATCTCTTGTCCGATTTTATTTTATCCAATAAATCCACAATGGCATTCACCAAAACGGTTTTTCCACTACCATTTTTCCCTGTAATAATCAGATGTTTCAAATTTTCATTATCCAAAGGAATATCAAAGTTTTCCAAATGAAAAATTTTATTGACATGGATGTTGGTTAAGTAGTAGCTCATAACTATTTGTATTTTTTTTATTTAAATGCAAATATACTAAAGAAATTCCAATTTATTAAGTTACAACAAAAAATTACCAAAACAGCCAATTACATTTCTGCAATCGGCTGTTCTTGTCTTTTCCCCTCTCCTTTGGGAGAGGGGTTAGGGGTGAGGTTAATACTCATCCCAACTCTTAATCTTTATATCTTCCACAGTCATGCTGCAAAAAGCTGTTATAAATGCCGAAGCAAGTCGGGCATTGGTCAGAAGTGGAATATTGAAGTCAATGGCACCACGACGAATTGTGTAATCGTTGCGAAGTTCACGCTCGGTTGTGTTTTTCGGAATGTTGATAACCAAATCGAACTGTTTGTTAGCGAGCATGGTTTTCACATTCAAATCGCCTTCTTCGTCAGGCCAGTTTACAGCAGTAGCTTGTACGCCATTTTCGGCAAGGAAGCGTTGTGTGCCGCGAGTTGCAAACAATTCGTACCCTTTTTTCTGCAATAATGCACAAGCATCCGACAGTTCCACTTTCGATTTTGGTTCACCCGACGAAATCAGGATACGCTTTTTTGGAATGCGGAAACCTACCGAAAGCAGTGATTTCAGAATAGCTTCCGAGAAATCGTCGCCAATGCAGCCCACTTCACCGGTCGAAGCCATATCCACACCCAACACAGGGTCGGCTTGCTGCAAGCGGTGGAACGAGAACTGCGACGCTTTGATACCCACATAATCCAGATCGAAAGCTGATTTTTCAGGTTTTTCGACCGGCAAACCAAGCATTACTTTGGTGGCTAATTCGATAAAGTTCAGTTTAAGAACTTTCGACACGAATGGGAACGAGCGCGACGAACGCAAGTTACACTCAATTACTTTGATATAATTGTCCTTGGCAAGGAACTGTATGTTGAACGGACCTGAGATATTCAATGATTTGGCAATTTCGCCCGCAATTTTCTTAATTCGGCGAATGGTTTCCACATAAATTTTTTGCGGAGGGAATTGTGTGGTGGCATCGCCGGAGTGAACTCCTGCGAACTCAACGTGTTCTGAAATGGCATATACCAACACTTCACCGTCTTTGGCCACAGCATCAATCTCAATTTCTTTACAACGCTCTAAGAATTCCGAAATTACCACCGGATGTTTTTTCGAAACTTCGGTAGCTAATTTCAGGAAGTTTTCCAGCTGAGTAGCATCGTGACATACATTCATGGCAGCACCCGAAAGCACATACGAAGGACGAACCAAAACAGGGAAGCCAACTTCTTTTACAAATTCGTGTACATCTTCGAATGTGGTCAGCTCTTTCCAGCGTGGCTGGTCAATTTTAAGCGCATCGAGCATCGACGAAAATTTATGACGGTCTTCGGCACGGTCGATATCCACAGCCTGCGTACCCAGAATCGTTACATTGGCTTCGGCAAGTTTAATGGCTAAGTTATTCGGAATTTGTCCTCCGGTGGATACAATCGTTCCCATCGGATTTTCCATTTCCATAATATCCATCACGCGTTCGAAACTCAATTCATCGAAATACAGACGGTCGCACATATCGTAGTCGGTCGATACGGTTTCGGGATTGTAATTAATCATTACCGAGCGTAAGCCTTCTTTACGAATAGTCATCAGGGCGTTTACACCGCACCAGTCGAACTCAACCGACGAACCGATACGATAAGCTCCCGAGCCGAGAACAACTACCGAACGATGGTCGCCCAGGTATTTCATATCGCCGGCCACACCGCTGTAGGTGAGGTACAAATAATTGGTTTGTGCGGGATATTCGGCAGCCAGTGTGTCAATTTGTTTTACAACAGGAACAATGCCACGACTCTTACGATAAGCGCGCGTCAGTTTTATGTTCTCGTCAATATCGTTTGCACTGCATTTGGTTACCAAACGTGTAATCTGGAAATCAGAGAAACCGGCCACTTTTACTTCTTTCAGCAATTCGTCAGTAACTTCCGTTAATGCATTTGCAGCAGCCAATTCTTTTTCGAGTTGTTTTATGCGTGCCAGTTTATGCAGGAACCAACGGTCGATTTTTGTCAAATCGTGCAACTGATCAACCGTATAACCACTTTCGAGCGCCTGAGCTAAGTAGAAAATACGACGGTCGGTCGGTTCGTTGAGTGCTTTTTCAATATCTTCGACGTACAATTCCTTGTTTGCCACAAATCCGTGCATGCCAAGGCCAATCATACGAATGCCTTTCTGAATGGCTTCCTCAAAAGTACGTCCGATAGACATAATTTCGCCTACCGATTTCATACTTGAGCCTAACTGACGGCTAACTCCCTGGAATTTACCCAAATCCCAACGTGGAATTTTACAAACAATATAGTCGAGTGCAGGTTCGAAGAATGCCGAAGTGTCTTTGGTTACCGAGTTTTTCAGTTCCGGTAGTCCGTAACCCAAACCAAGTTTGGCAGCCACAAAAGCCAGCGGATAGCCGGTAGCTTTCGAAGCCAATGCCGAAGAGCGGCTCAAACGGGCATTTACCTCAATTACGCGGTAATCTTCCGATTCGGTATCGAACGCATATTGAACATTACACTCACCCACAATACCAATGTGTCGAATAATGCGGATAGCCAGTTCGCGCAATTTGTGGTACTCGCTGTTGGTCAGTGTTTGCGATGGAGCGACAACGATACTTTCGCCGGTATGAATACCGAGCGGGTCGAAGTTTTCCATATTACAAACCGTGATACAGTTATCGTAACGGTCGCGAACCACTTCATATTCAATCTCTTTCCAGCCTTTAAGCGATTTTTCGACCAACACCTGAGGCGAATACGAAAACGCTTTATCAACAATCACTTTCAGTTCGTCGTCGTTGTCGCAGAAACCTGAACCTAAACCACCAAGCGCATAAGCCGCACGCACAATAACCGGATAACCCAGTTCGTTAGCAGCACGGGTTGCATCTTCAAGATTTGTTACAGCCTCGCTCTTAATATATTTTACATCAATTTCCGACAGTTTCTGATTGAAAATCTCACGGTCTTCGGTGTCGATAATCGACTGTACCGGTGTTCCGAGAACACGCACATTGTATTTTTCAAAAACTTTCCCTTTGTAAAGTGCCACACCGCAGTTTAATGCAGTTTGTCCACCAAACGAAAGGAAAACACCATCCGGACGTTCTTTTTCGATAACACGCTCCACAAAATCAGGCGTTACGGGAAGGAAATACACTTTATCGGCAATGCCTTCGGAAGTTTGTACAGTGGCAATATTCGGATTGATAAGTACCGTTTCAATACCTTCTTCTTTCAGGGCTTTCAATGCCTGCGAACCCGAATAGTCGAACTCTCCGGCTTCACCAATTTTTAAAGCTCCGGAACCAAGTACAAGCACTTTTTTAATGTCACCTTTTTCAGCACCTTTGTATTCCTGTTTAGTAACTAAGCGGGCATCCATTTCTTCCTGAATCATTTCTGTTACAGGTTTGGTGAATCCGTCTAATGTTTTTAAGAATACGTCGAACAAAAATTCCGTATCAGTTGGACCAGAAGCAGCTTCGGGGTGGAACTGAGCCGAGAACCAGGGCATTGTTTTATGACGAATACCTTCATTGGTGCCATCGTTCATATTCACAAACAATGGTTCCCAATCAGCACTCAACGTTTTATTATCAACAGCAAAACCATGATTTTGCGAAGTAATAAATGCACGTTGTGTACCAACAAGCTGAACAGGTTGGTTGTGGCTACGGTGTCCGTATTTTAGTTTGTAGGTTTTGGCACCACCGGCCACCGAAAGCAACTGGTTACCCATACAAATACCAAAAATCGGTTTTCCGGTTTTCATGGTTTCCTGAATGTGGCGCACTGTATCCTGAGCATATTCGGGGTCACCAGGACCATTCGAAATAAAGAGTCCGTCGAACTCAATATGGTTATAGTCATAATCCCATGGCACACGAATTACAGTGGTATCGCGTTTCAGCAAACAGCGGATAATGTTGTGTTTCACACCACAATCCACCAATAGCACACGTTTTTTACCTGTTCCGTAGGTTATAACTTCTTTACAACTCACTTTAGCAACCTGATTCTCATCATCGGGGTTGATAAATTCAATATCATCGCCATCCGGAAAAACAAGTTTACCCTTCATGGTTCCCTTTTCGCGAACTAATTTTGTAAGTTCACGTGTATCAACACCAAAAATTCCCGGAACTTCATTTTCTTTCAACCAATCGCTGAGGCTTTTACCAGCATTCCAGTGACTGTATTCAAAAGAAAAATCGGAAATAATCAAAGCTGATGCCTGAATTTTTTCCGATTCATAAAAAGTAGAAAGTCCGTTTTGGATGATGTCGTTCGGGACACCGTAATTACCAACTAAAGGAAAAGTAACGGCTAACAACTGCCCTGCATAAGATGGGTCAGTGAGGCTCTCGGGATACCCGACCATGGCCGTATTAAAAACTACTTCTCCGGCAACCGCTTTTTCATACCCGAAGGACTTCCCTTCGAAAACGGTACCATCTTCCAAAACTAAATGAAAGGGCTTGTACTTTTGCATATAGTATATTTATAGACCCCCAACCCCTGAAGGGGAGTAATATATGTTTATTTTTCTTGAAAATTCCCCTTTAGGGGTTAGGGGTGTAAATTTTGGCAAAAGTACTGCTTTTTCAGGTTCTGTGCAAGTTCAACTTTGATTTTTTTCAGCTTTTTGATAATTTTAAATTGATTGCTATTAAATTGAATATTAACGGCATAAAAATACATTTATACAGATAACATCTCAATCCAACTGCTTTTTAATAATGTTTAGTTACATCTTACTCTATTGCAACATTGTAAGTAGGAATGCAATATTTTGTTAAATAAAAAGATAAGGACAGAGTCAATTTCTTAATTTTGAAAGATAATCATTACTTTTGTTCCTGCTTTTTATAAAACAAATAAAATTTAAACCGAAAAAAAACGTTGTTATTCTGATTACTTTATTTTTTAGCATAAAACAAAAAATGACTTTTAAATTAATTAGAATTACAATTGCGGCAGTTTTGATGGTATTTGTTGGAACAATTAAAGCGCAAAATGAGTATCGTTCGGAAATTGGTATTATGGGTGGTGGCTCTTTTTATTTAGGAGATGCCAATAATCAATTATTTGCCAATTCGCAACCGGCTTTTGGTTTAATTTACAGGCAAAAATTTGATACGAGATTTGCAATTACCGGAATTTGGAATAAAACAAATGTAGTTGGAACCGGTTTTGACAATACAATAAATGCTTATGACTTACTTGGCGAGTTCAATTTTTTCGATTACGACGATAAAATTTATAAGCCAAACAGTAAAAAGAGCACATTATATATATATGCAGGGATAGGAGGAATGCTGTTCCCATATAATACAAAACCTACTTTTATGTTTTCATATCCTGTAGGAGTTGGTTATAAATTTATGCTGGGAGAGCGGTTTCATTTAAACATAAGTTGGACGCAGCGCTTATTACTCACCGATAAAATGGAAGGAATTTCGGGGCTTAATAATGCAAACGGACTAAACGGTACAAATATTTTCAACAATGATATGCTATCTGTTTTTTCGGTAGGATTAACTTATAATATTTGGAAAAAAGGTTGCAACTGTTTGCACATAAACCAATAAACCACCAAAAAACTAATATAATTACGTATAACACGATTCGTCTATGTCTTCTCTTAAAGATAAAATTGATAAAAGCCGTTTACCCAAACACGTTGCAATCATTATGGATGGCAATGGTCGTTGGGCGAAGGAACGTGGATACGACCGTATTTTTGGTCATCAAAATGGTGTGGTTTCGGTACGGGAAGTGACAGAAGCTGCCGCCGAAACAGGTATTGAATACCTCACACTTTACGCATTTTCGACAGAAAACTGGGGACGACCTCAATCGGAAGTTGATGCTTTGATGGAATTATTGATCGACACCATCGAAAAAGAAACTCCTACACTTAATAAGAACAATGTGCGATTATTAGCAATAGGCGATTTAAGTCGGTTGCCTGAAAATGCCGGAACAAAACTACAACGTTGCATTGAAGAAACAAGCAAGAATACGGGACTGGGATTGGTTTTAGCGTTGAGTTATTCATCGCGTTGGGAAATTAAAAATGCCATGATAGAAATCGGTAAAGAAGTTTGTAAAGGCGCTATTAAACCCGAAGAGATAACCGACGAGCTTATATCTTCATTCCTTACCACCAAATCGATTCCCGACCCGGATTTATTAATTCGCACAAGTGGCGAAACACGAATAAGCAACTTTTTACTTTGGCAAATTGCCTATACCGAACTTTATTTCACGCCTACCCATTGGCCTGATTTTCGCAAAGAAAACTTCTACGAAGCCATCTGCGACTATCAAAGCCGCGACCGCAGGTTTGGGAAAATTAATTAACCTCACAGTGATGTACTCGCCGATTTACAGCAAAAAAAATATGCAGTTAAAAAAACTTTTCACCGTAATTTCTTTCATTTTTGCAGGACAACTACTTATTGCACAGGAAACAACACCTGCCGATACGCTACCTGTTATTGAGTACTCAAATGCAGCTGCAACTTACGAAATAGCAGCTATAACTGTGAGCGGCGCAGCTAATTACGATGATTTTGTATTGATAGGTTTCTCGGGATTAGCTGTGGGCGACAAAATTAAAGTGCCGGGCGACGCTATTACCGGCGCTGTAAAGCGATTTTGGAAACAGGGCTTGTTTTCGGATGTAAAAATATATGCCACTAAAATTCAGGATGATAAAATATGGTTGAATATTGCCCTGAAAGAACGCCCACGTGTATCAGAAATAAACTTTTCAGGCCTTAAAAAAGGTGAGATTGAGGATTTAGAAGCAAAACTTGGCATTACCAAAGGCAATCAGATTACCCCTAATATTTCGGATAGAGCCGTTAAGGTAATTAAAAAACACATGGAGGAAAAGGGCTTTTTAAATGTGGAAGCCAATGTATTGCAAAAAAACGACCCGAACAAACCCGGCCATGTAATTGTGGATATTCAGGTAGATAAAAAACTGAAAACACGTGTGCATCAGATTGTAGTAACGGGAAACAAAGCCCTTACTTTCAACCAGATAAATAAGGCCATGAAAAAGACCAATGACAACAACTGGCGAAATTTTTTCAGAACCAAAAAGTTTGTAAAAGAAGAATATGAGAAAGATAAAATTGCTCTGATTGAAAAATACAACGAAATAGGTTACCGCGACGCCTATATAGTAGCCGATAGCGTGGTAAAATTCGACGATAAAACCGTAAGTGTTTATATTACAGTAGATGAGGGGAAAAAATATTATTTCCGTAATATAAAATGGATTGGAAACACCATTTATCCATTCGATTATTTAGATATGGTTTTGGGAATTAAAAAAGGCGATGTATATAACCAAAAACATTTAATGGAAAGATTGCAAACCGACGAGAATGATGCTGTTAGCAAACTTTATCAGGACAGAGGATACCTTTTTTCGCAAATCGAACCCGTAGAAGTATTAATCGAAAACGATTCTATCGACTTCGAAATGCGTATTTACGAAGGTAAACCTGCCACCATTAACGAAATAAACATCAAAGGAAATACACGTGTTTACGAGCATGTTGTTCGCCGCGAGTTACGCACCAAACCCGGACAACTTTACAGCCAGTCGGACATTATGCGTTCGCTGCGTGAGTTGGCACAAATGGGACATTTCGATCAGGAAAAAATAAAACCGGATATTCAACCCAATCAGGAAGATGGCACGGTGGACATTACTTACAATCTTGAAACAAAAGGAAGCGATCAGGTAGAATTTTCAGCAGGTTGGGGTGCAACAGGCATTGTGGGAAGTATTGGTTTAAAATTCAGTAATTTTGCCATACAAAACCTGTTCCGTCCCGAAACTTATCGCATTGTACCACAGGGCGAAGGTCAGACATTTTCGATTAATGCTCGTACTAACGGACAATCGTACACTTCGTTTAGCATGTCGTTTCTGGAGCCTTGGTTAGGCGGAAAACGCCCGAATTCACTTTCAACATCTGTTTATTATTCGAGCCAAACGGCTATTGCCGACCGTTATTTGCAAAGTATGCAGAACATGTATAGCAGTGGTTACTCTCCTTACGGATATGGCTATTCGCCTTATGGATATGGAAGCAGTTACGGCAGCTATGGAGGGTATGGTGGAAGTTACGGTGGTTATGACAATTCGTACTCACTTAATTACGACCCTGAGAAATATATGCGCACATTGGGCGCAAGTATCGGTTACGGTAAACGATTGAACTGGCCCGATGACTTTTTTACTTTCTATGGTGAACTTTCGTACCAACGATTTATGTTGAGCGATTGGTATCCTCAAATGTTCCCAATGACCGAAGGGCAGTTTAATAACCTGAGTCTGAATCTGACTTTAAGCCGCAATTCTATTGACAATCCGATATTTACACGTAGTGGTTCTTCTTTTTCGCTTGGTCTGAAAATTACACCGCCCTATTCTTCGTTCAACGGGAAAGATTATGCAAGCACCACCATGACCGATCAGGAAAGGTATAAATGGATTGAGTATCATAAATGGACATTCTCTGGCAAAACATTTACGCCGCTCGATGCAAGCAATAAACTGATTCTGTTGAGTCGTATGATGTTCTCGTATGTTGGTCATTTCAACCAAAATGTAAAATCGCCTTTCGAAACTTTCTATATGGGTGGCGACGGAATGTCGGCATATACCAGCTACGGAACCGACTATGTGGCTATGCGTGGTTACGAAAGCGGATCGCTAACTCCACGTAGCTCTTCGGGCAATTATGCAGGTTACCTGTATAATAAATTCTCGTTGGAACTCCGTTATCCATTATCGCTTGAACAATCGGCTACCATTTATGCCCTTACGTTCCTTGAAGCCGGAAATAGTTTTAGCAAGCTGAAAGATTATAGTCCGTTTGACCTGAAACGCTCTGCAGGCGTGGGTGTACGTATTTTCTTACCCATGTTTGGTATGATGGGTATCGACTGGGGTTATGGATTTGACAAAGGTGTTGATGGCAAACAGGGTGGCAGTCAATTCCACTTTGTGCTTGGACAGGAGTTGTAATCGTGTTTCACGTTTCGTGTTTCACGTTTCGTGTTTCGCGTTTCGTGTTTCGCGTTTCGTGTTTCGCGTTTCGTGTTTCGTGTTTCGTGTTTCGCGTTTCGTGTTTCGTGTTTCGCGTTTCGTGTTTCGTGTTTCGTGTTTCGTGTTTCGCGTTTTTCTGATTTCTGATTTCTGATTTCTAACTTAAAATTTTTGGCAAAGTATTTGTTTATTGCCTGAAAATGGTTTTAAATTTAAACAATAAATTAATTGAATTATGAGAAAAGTATTTTTAATTATAAGTTTTATTGCGGGAATGTTTTTAAATTCATCCGCACAAAAATTTGCAATGGTAGATATGGAATATATTATGAAAAATATTCCGTCGTTCGAAACTGCCAACGAACAAATCAGTCAGATTTCGAAAAAATGGCAATCGGAAGTTGAATTACAGCTTCAGGAGGTGCAGAAAATGTACAAAAACTATCAAACAGAATTGGTTTTCCTTTCGGACGATATGAAAGTAAAACGCGAAGAAGAAATTATTGCCAAAGAAAAAGAAGCCAACGAGTTGAAAAAGAAATATTTCGGAGCCGATGGTGAATTATTCAAAAAGCGTCAGAGCTTAATGAAACCAATACAGGACGAAGTTTATACTGCTATTCAGGAAATAAGTAAGGAAAAAGATTATAGTATGGTATTCGACAAAACATCGTCGATGAATATTATTTTCACTTCACCAAAATTAGACATAAGTGATGTGGTACTTCAAAAATTAGGTTATTCAAAATAATCCATTAACTTTGTAATAGAAAAAAAAAATAATCAAATAAAAATTCAATTTATAAACATGTTAAAAAAAATTGCTTTAGTTGTGCTATGTGCACTACCCGTAGGTCTTTTTGCTCAGGATGCAAAATTCGGACATATTAATTCGCAGGAAGTTATTTCATTAATGCCTGAGATTGCCAACATCGAAAAAACTATTGATGAAGTAGGCAAACAGTATGAAGGTGAAATAATGAAAATGCAGGAAGAATACAATGCCAAAGTGAAAGAGTTTCAGGCAAAACAGGACAGTATGCCCGAAGGAATCAAGAAAGTACGTGTAAGTGAAATTCAGGAAATTGAAACCCGTGTAAATACGTTCCGTCAAACAGCTTACCAGGAAATTCAGAAAAAACAACAGGATTTGTTTGTACCTATCCGTGATAAAGTAACCAAAGCTATCAACGATGTAGCCGTAGAAGGTAAATTTACGTATATTCTTGATTTAGGCTCACAAGCAGTAATCTACAAATCGCCAACTTCGAACGACATTACCGCAGCTGTTAAAAAGAAATTAGGTTTGAAATAAAATCTTAAAGCTCAATAGAAAAGTAAGAGCCTCATTCTGAATCGGAATGAGGCTCTTACTTTTTGGCTCCTATAAACTTCTATTCTATATAAAGTATACTCGCCGACGATGGAGCAACTGTAAATTTTGTTTCGGACACTGATTTAATACCATTCAGGTCAATTACACCATCGTGACAAATCAGATTCCAGTTTCCTACAGGTATTTCAACAGTTGTAGCTTTTCGGTTTCCATTCAGGATTACCAGAATATCTTTCCAGCTATCACCATTTACATGGTCGGAAAGTTTATAGGCAACCACATTGCGAGGAACAGAATCCATAAAAGTTAAATGCTTTTGAATGAGTTCAGTTTTGGGAATGCGGAATGCTGCATGCGCGTTGCGTAAAGCAATTAATCCTTTGTAATAATCATACACCTCTTTGTGTTTTGTTTTAAAATCCCAATCAATTTGATTAATGGAGTCGGGCGATTGATAGGTATTGTGTACACCCTTTTTATTTCGGTACACTTCTTCGCCGGCATATATAAAGGGCACTCCCTGTGAAGTGAATACAACGGTTTGAGCTAATTTATTAAACCGCACCAATTCAGCATCGGTAGCACCAGCCGGTTTCGATTCGCGCAACTTATCAACCAAACACATATCATCATGACATGAAACATAATTTATACTTTGCGCAGGCTGATACACATAAGGAGCCTTCGAATAAATGGGTTTTGTATAATCGATTTGTGCGTGCTGAATCCCACCAACAATTCCAAATTTTACGCTTTCCTCCAAACTATCTGTTCCTGAAACAAATCCCGGTATTTCGGCATGCATCCAACTACCTTTCAATGCATCACGGATATCATCACTAAATACCGCGATACCATTCAGTTGTTTGGCATTCTTTTTAACAGCGCGTTTTTCTTCGGCCAATGGAGAGCCTCCGGCAGTCCAACCTTCGCCATAAATAAAAATCGTTGGGTCAATTTTATCCAAAGCAGCGCGAATCTCGTTCATGGTTTCAATATCATGAATACCCATAAGGTCGAACCGGAAACCATCCACGTGATATTCGGTAGCCCAATAAACGACAGACTCCACAATAAACTTACGCATCATGGGGCGTTCGGAAGCAGTTTCGTTGCCGCATCCCGAAGCATTCGACCACGTACTGTCGGCATTAAAGCGATAAAAGTAACCCGGAGCTAACAAATTCAGGTGGGAATCTTCGCCGGTAAATGTATGATTGTAAACCACATCCATTATCACACGTATACCCGCTTTATGTAGCGACTGTACCATGCTTTTAAACTCCTTAATACGGCTTACAGGATCGTGTGGATTGGTTGAATAGCCCCCTTCGGGCACATTATAATTGAGCGGGTCATAACCCCAATTGTATTTATTTTCGTTCAGTTTTGTTTCGTCAATCGAAGCATAATCGTACGAAGGCATCAGGTGGATGTGTGTAACACCAAGTTCCTTTAAATGATCAATTCCGGTTGCTTCACCTTCTGTATTTTTCGTTCCGGTTTCTGTAAATGCCAGAAACTTACCTTTGTTTTTCATGCCGGAATTGGGTGAAACCGAGAAATCGCGCACATGCACTTCATAAATTGAAATATCTGTAAAGTTATTCAGCGGGGGGCGTTTATCGTTTTCCCAACCATCAGGATTGGTAGCTTTCATATCAATAATGGCAGCCCGCTTCCCGTTTACACCTGTCGCCTTTACCCACATTCCGGGCGTTTCCGACAACCATTTTTCTCCAATACGAATTTGGAAAGTATAAAATTTTCCTTTTAAATCCTCATTGATTTCTTTTACCCAGGTACCATCCGAACTACGCTTCATATCCGTTACCTGGTATGCAGCCCCTTCCGAACCATTATCGTATAAAAGCAATTTTACGGCATCGGCAGTTGGTGCCCAAACACGGAAATTCGATTCATCGGGCGTGTAAGTCAATTCCAAATCGTCGCCATTATACACCGGATAGTCATCGTAGGATGCGTATTCCTTTTTCTGATTGCACGAGTACATCATAATCGTAAGTAAAAGCAGGAAGCTAATTTTTTTTGTCATAACATTCAATTTAAAATAACAGGCTACAAAAATAAATGAAAACATAATAGGATTAACAAATTTGAATTTAATAAGGTTTAAAACAATTGCAAACGATTTCTGAAAACAACAAGCTGGTTGTTTGGATAAAGATAATATGCAAACTATGATTAAAGAAACACATAACAAATTTTTATCAAAAATTTGTGTATAATTATAAACAATTTTTCAAAATAAATGTTTTATTTTTACAGTAAAACAGCTAAAAAAAACAAGTTATGAAACGGGGACTTTTTATCATCTTTATGGCAGTTGCAACAAATGCCTATTCGCAATCAACGCTTATCAACGAAGATTTTTATCAAAAAATGATGGATTTTAATCTGGCATGGACCGATTTTGATATGCCGACCAAACTAAACGACCGTGAAGCCCGTTTTACGGCCTATCAATGTAAATATTTTTCAACAGCAAAACCCTCAAACCGATCAGAATGCTCCAAAGGAATTATTCAGATTGAAGTAAGCAAAGGTAAATATGTTCCGAGTTTTGAATTTCCGGAACTTCCGAACTGCAAGGTTTTACGTCTTGGTATTCAGGCAGGCGACAAAGGAAAAGTTTGTGGAATTGCAATACAGCGGTTACAAAACGAAACCTGGGTAGCTGTTGATGAAACAGAAATCAATGCGAAAGCAAAATGCATTATTTGGGAACCCACCAACATCAAAAGCGAAGATCCTGTCAAATACCGATTGGTGGCAAACAAATCTGGTAGTGTATTACTTACAGATGTATATGCGGAATAATTAATCCGTAATTACTTTCTAAAATTCCATTCATTATCCTGATAGTCACCCATTCTATTCTCAATTTCTGATTGATCAAAATCAGCATTGGTTACTTTCTCAGTATTATAATATTTTTCGGCATTAGCAATAATCACATTTATAAATTCGGCTGCTGTAATTTGCAGCCGTTTTTTTTCACGTAAATAATCCAGAATATTTTTTGTTTTACTTCGAACCGATGGCGTAGCTTTCACGGTTAAATCCATAGATTGCACCTGCAAAGCCTGTTTTAACATTTCGCCATCTGCATCAATAAGCAGGGTGCCGTGATGCAATTCTCTGCTTTTACGAATCTGCGACGCTGTTCCGGTAATTTTATAGCCTTCGGGCAACCATAAATCTTTACGTTCACCACGGCTAACTTCCACATCCAATTGGCTTAACCAGGCAATAACGGGCTGTAGGAAATCGCCAGAAAGCGATTGGTAAACAAGACCATTTTCGGAATTTTTAGTGCGTATAAAACTAAAGTTCAGGTTACCCATATCGTGAAAAACAGCTCCCCCACCCGACTTTCGACGAATAATCTGTATATTATTGGCAGCACAATATTCAAAATTCACCTCATTGCGAACCGATTGATTGGAACCCAAAATAACACTATTTTCATTGACATAAAACAATAAAAAATCGTCGGTAAATCCGGAGAATAAAAACTCTTCGAATGCCAGGTTGTAAACCGGTGAATGACTGTCGGATACAATAATTTTCATTGCAGAATAATTAGTAATAAAAGCTATGCAGATGCATTTTACCCGTCTACATATTAATATTTCCGCAAATATAGTATTTTATTCCTGAAGTTTTTAGTTTTTCATAAACAGCCGATTAAAACAGAAATAAATCTTTAGCTATTAATTTTCTAAACTCAATTTATCAATATACAAAAACGAGCTGTTTAATTCTGTACTAAAAATCCGAACTGTATTCACTCCTTTTTTGAGTTTTACAGCTGTAGAATTTGTTGCCCAATCGTTTTTCGATGAAGTAGGTTTCAAAATTAACTTACAACTTTTTCCCTTATTTACAGCTAATTCTATCTTATCCCCCCAACCTTTCCCGGCTGCATATTTCAGATTCAGTTTGTATTTTCCGGCTTTCGAAACATTTATATTAAACACTACTCCGCCCAAAGCATTCCTGTCGAATCCAGCCAGAAAACCCATGCCCGAATAGCCAAAAACCTTTGTGCCAATGCCGGCTGTGGCATATACTTTTCCTTCCACTTCGGCATGTTCGGCTTCGTAAGTCAACAAGTCGGGATATACGCTCCATGCTTGTTTGAAATGCCCGAAAGCGCCGGCATTGTTGCGGATTTTCTCCACTATGGTTTTGTTTTCGTTGTTGAAAAGTTGGGTGCTGTCTATGCTGTAATTATAACAGCCGGTTTTGCCCACCAAATCCTGTTTTTTATTGGAATATACGCCTGTAACATGTATGTCGTGGCTACCCGAGTTGATTTTCACATTGTAATCGTCGCCATCTTTGTACACATTGTTGTCAATTTTGTAAAACGAACTGCCGTTGTCCATGTACACACACTGTCCCCACATTACCCGATACATGTAATTGTCATGAATAAAGCTCCACTGTTCTTTTTCGTTACCTCCGAGTGTGTAAATGGAGCCTCCGTCGGCTAATTCGAGCATAACGTTTTGTACAAAATTATGACTGATGCGGTTGTTTTTCATTACCGTTTGCGGAAAAGTAGTCCAGCCCCAACCAATATGCATGCCCGAGTAAGGCATATTCATCACCGTATTTCCTTGTATCAATAAATCAACCGGAAAAGCAGCAGCAATACCCGTAGAAGAACGGTATTCCACACCGCAATTCTCGATGTGATTGTTCGTGATTTTATTGCCACTTAAAACCACAGCATTGTTAGCCGGGAAATGACTGTCGTCACTATCAAACTCTTTCCAACGCTTGTAATCGCCCATTTGTATGCCTGTGGCTGCAATATCGTAGAAATAAGATTGATTCACCACATTATTTTTACAACCGGCAAACATGTTGATTCCGGCGCAACCAAGTTTGGTAAAGCTGCAATTTTCGACTTTTATATTATGGGCAAAATGGAGTGAAAGCGCAGCACCATCAGCCATCATTTCGCCATGAGCTGTTTTCGATTCGCGTAGCACATTGTTTTGAGCATCGGAATTGCCGTTGTTGCTGTTCGGACGAAGCCAGGTAGTGTAGCTTAAGTTCAATCCATCGAAAATTAGGTTTTGCACGGGTTTTTCAGCCGATTCGCCTTTCACGACAAACAGTTTTTCGGCAAGAGGCAACACAAAATTTAATTTTGCAACATCCTGATTATCTTCCGGTTTATAAAAAATAGTATTTGCTTTACCCGAAATTGCTCCCGATTTATCTAAATACCATTCTCCTGCTTCATCGAGCAGTTCGTAGGCATTTTCGAAATACCAGGGCGTACGTGCCGATGTAATGCCTTTGTTGCGACAATAACGCCAGCCGGGTTGCTTCATTTCTATGCGTAAAGTAGTGTCGTTGAGTTGCTTAAATTGCTGAACGCCACAGCGGGGAGCAGTCCATATTTCGCGATACACACATTCTATATTTGATGGGTTTTTCCATTTCAAAAAAGACAAATCGGAAGTGAGATGACCAATGCTGTCTGAAACGATCCAGCGTTTTTCGTTGCCAATGCTGCGGGCGCGTTGCGCACGAACATTATTTACAAATAACTGACGACTATCAGCACCTGCGGGAATGGTAGCGCACCAAATGTTTTTGTTTTTATCAAAGAGTTTCCATCCTGTAACCTGAATGCCGCCGTGAATATTTACGGGTTCGTTTTTACAGGCTTTGTAAATTACGTTGAATCCGTTTTTACCGCCATCTTTATTGCCGAATACGATAGGTTCGGTAAGTTGATAATTGCCACCACACAACCAAATATAAATATCTGATTTCATATCCGGTATTGCATTTTGCACTGCTTTTTGAGCCTGCTTAATTGTTCTGAAAGCCTGACTTTTAGCTAATCCGGTGGCAGTATCGTTGCCTTTTACAGGGTCGATGTAGAAGTTGGTAGTTGTTTTTTGTGCAAAAAACGGTGTTGAGAAACAAAGCAAAATGAGTAAAATGAATGGTGATATTGATTTCATTTTTATAAATTATTCTTTAGATGAAAAAATATAAATTCTTAAATTTCACAAACTATGGTATTGTACATCCCCTTTAGGGTATAGCCGTCAAGCTAATTTTAAGTTTCGCCCCCCAAACCCCCTAATGGGGGCTTTAAGACGCAGTATATTTTATTTTTCATATCCTTTTTGGAGAATATGTCTTAGCCCCCAGTAGGGGGTTGGGGGTCATTAAACCACTAAATAAAATATCCCCTTCTTAAAAAATACTCCTTAGCTTGACGGCAATGCCCCTTTAGGGGCTTGGGGCAATAATACCAAATTTATACTGCCCCTATATCCCCTAAAGGGGACTTGAAATTACTTTCGCCTCGTAATATTCAAACTAAATCTTTCATTACATAATAATTTTACCGGTATAAATATTTTTCTGATTTTTAGATATTTGGATTAAATAAAATCCTTTTGGTAATTGAACTGATGTTGTTTCGTTGGATAATTGAATTGTTTTTACAACCCGCCCCGAAATATCAGAAACGGTACACTCCGAATGTAGAAGTTGAGCCGGAATTCTGATATTTAATTTATTATCAAAACAATACAGTTTGATTTTCTGTATAAAATCATATTCGTTTAATGCCGATGGAGCATCCGGTACAAAAAACGGAATGTAAAGTGTAGAACTGTTTAAATTTCCCTGATTGTGATTTTGTCCTAATACAACGAGTTCGTCCTTTTTAACTTTTCGTTGAAACAAAGTAAGACGGGAATCCTGCACGGCAAAACTCTGATTGGTAATTGTAAAATTTGTAGTCAGCCATTCGGGACGTTGTAAACGGTCGTCGTAGGCTACATATACAGTTCCGGGTGTGTTCACTCCAAATGTTAGCATCGGATTAGTTGTATAGTTTTTATAATCGTTTTTCCAAACCACATATTCAGCATTTTGCAGGATTGCAGGCATTTCGGTGAATAAATAAGTTCGGTCGCTATACATTTTTTTGCCAACTTCAGGATTTAAATCCAGTGTAATAATGTTGGATAAAATGCCTGGTTGTAAATTAGTTATGTAGGTGCCGTTTGTGCCCTGAATTGATTGCCGCATGGTAGCCACAAATTCGCCAATGCTACCAGAATTTGTATTTCTGAAGGCCTTTTCGGTGTATAAAGTCGGACATTCGGGATTATCGGTGCTAAACTTTCGGTATTCGGTCCAGATGGTATCATAAGCCGACAACAAACTATCAATTTTCAGGCGTGATGTTTGCGCGTCGAGCGAGCAATATTTGAGTTGAAATGCGGTTTCGTAAATTTTATGTACAAACCAACCATATCTGGCTGAAATCTGCATGAATTTTTTATTCACAGGATTGGGCATCTGAATGCTGTCGGCCAAACGGACAATACGTTCGAAGAGTTGCACTGCCTCCACTTTCTGACTCAGAACGCGCGCGTTTTTTGTAGCATCGGTGGGTATAGCTGGTGGAGCACTGATATACTGATCGCGCGTCCACCACACATCAATATCGGCAAAGGTGGAGCGATGCCCACGTATAACGGCATCAGCCGAGAGCAAAGCGAGTGTGCGGAATTGCGCCAGCGAAGTTCCCGAAAGCCCAAGAACTGTGGAAGCATATTCATTAAATAGTTCGGCTTCGCTTTTTGCCGGATGTTGAGCCCAGTTCAGCATCACCCAGGTGTTGAGTTCGTTCCACATATCATTCTGAATATAAGGACCATCCCATCCTCCACCTTTCGACCATGTCCAAACGCCTGAAAAAAGCGGTGAGTTGTTGTACAACTGTCGTAAATTAGTGTAAGGAGCCGTGGGCATGGTATTTTTGTATTCTTCGAAACCTTCAATTACGCCATGGGCAATATAATTCGGGAATGCACCTTTTCCTTCGTACTCGCGGGCGCATTGTACTTCTACCAATTGTTTGTGTCGGCCTGTGCCCAACACTTTGCTAAAAGGGTTTCCTCGATGAAAATCGCCTTCGCAGTGTTTTACGCTGAAAATTAAATTCGGATGAGGCTCCACTCCATTGCTAACAGCATTGTAGGTGTTTTGGTCGCTATCGAAACTCCACCATGTGCGGAAAAACACCCTTTTGTTGAGTTTTACACACACTTCTTCGCGCATTATTTGCATAAGCGGAATAATAACTGTGGATGACGTTTTGTTATTAATTCCACCCGAATGATAAGGAGCATCCTGCATATAGGTTTCGCCAATGCGAACTACAATACCGTCCAGCTGTGGAAAATCGCGAAACATCATGCGCAGTTCTTCGCGCAACAATTGTTGGGTCATAGCATCGTTAATGTCCTTAAACCGCGTGGTCATCCCGTATTTTTCGAGTATTTTTTTGGGGAAAAGCAATAAATCGGACATACAATACACTTCGAGACCTGCCGCTTTGGCTGCGTTGTAACTTTTTGTTATATCAGCAGCTTTGGCGTCAATCCATATGCGGTCGGGCGAACCAACCGGTAAGGCGGTAGAATCAAAACTCGCCCAGTTTACACCTAACACGCCCGAATCGAATAGGTAAAAAACTTTTCCTTTTGCGCCAGCCTCTTTAATCACTTCGGGTTTATCGTAGTTTGTTACAAACCGAACTTCACCCGGATTGTGATGCACCATATCCATAATATACGGAAGTTGTGCAAATAAGTTTCCGGCAAGAAAAACTGCAAATATCAGCAAAAGGCGAATTTTTATCATAATATTTTTACACAAGGCTAAACCAGTTAAGTCACATATTAATTGAAAAATATAAAAGAAATTCAAAACTACAAACTTCTCAATATGAAATAAAAACATCCCCAACAGACAACACTTAAATCTGTCGGGGATGCCTGAGAAAACCTTAAAAAACTAACTAATCTTTATTTTACCAATACTTTAGAGCTGAATGAGCCAACACGAACAATGTAAAGTCCGTTGGATACAGAGATATTTTCTTTATTCGAAAGCAATTGAGTTGCTTTAACCAACTGTCCGTTCAAAGTATAAATGCGAGCGTTTTGCCCCATCATGTCTTTAACCACAATTGCTTTGTCGGCACCGTAAACACCAATTGAAGAGGGTTTAACAGTTTCGATAGCCGAAACAGTACCATAAGCCAAAGCGCCTATATCCATGGTTGTGCGTGCAAACCCATTGAAATCGGTAGTTACATCAGTCAATGCAACACCAGCTCCTTTGGCGGCCGATGTAGCTTTAATACGCATATCAGGCATTTCAGCAGTTGCATTTTCGAATTCAGGGTCGGCAACTTTACTGTGAGCATCAAAAATAATGGTTGGAGGAGTTGAAAGAGCATCGGCCCAAACATCCAACGATTCTGCATTAGTAGCTTCTACATTTCCAAAATTCTTTCCAAATTGATATAAATTATAATCTGAGCTTGCTATTTCGATAGGAGTTACAGTTTGCATAGCATAATGCGATTCAGTATTACCTACAGTGCGTTTATTAGCAATAATATTATTTTTCAAATCATTTTTAGGAGCTAAGCCTGTATGGAAAAATCCCCATGTGTTTTTTGCAGTAGTTGCAGGAGCACTTCCACCTAAGTAAATGGTGTTGTTGTAAATTTTCACTACATGCGTAGCGTCAGTAGCAGCACCCTGATAAATTCCATACATACTAACATCGTTCAATACATTTGTTCCGATTCGCGCAATATTGTTTTTAAATAACAAACCATCGCTATTGCTTCCTGAAAATTGGTAAGCTCTGATAAATCCGGTGTTAACGGTGCTTACAGCGCGTAAATTTGCTACCAAATTCCTTTCCATTACTGTTGTATTTGCACCTATATAAATCCCATAAGCCTCGTTGGCTGAAGTCGAAAAATCGTCGCCGGCAGTTAGGTTCATTATTTTATTGTTTGTATAACTTACTCTGGCAGTGGCATGTGCCGCATTTGCAACCGACATACCTAATACTGAACATTTATTGCCGGGTGACGAAGCTACTATCACCAAATCTTTAATTGTATTATCTTTTATGTTAACTGTAATTGGATTTGCACTTGAAAATACAACACCATAAAGACTTGAACCACTTGCAGTTGCATTTACTGTAATATCTTTAAATGTATTTGAGGCACAAACGGTATTAGCATCGGGTGTTGATGCATTGTGATTTGCAAGATTTGCTACCACCAATTTTTTAACAGCAACATTTAATCCAGCAGCTGTATTATTAATAAATGTAGTATTTCTTAAATCGTAAACAGTAAACTCTAAATTTGTTACAGTTGAAATAGAAGATAATTCAGCAATACCACTACCATCGGGTGCTCCATACCCAATAGTATTTCCTTCAATTCTATTGCCTAATCCACCCATGCTACCGCCCATTCCAACTAAGCTAATTTTTGCTGAAAACGAAGCAGGTTTAGTCCAATACATACGGTTATTAAGCACATAGTTTTTTGAAGTACCCTGATAACTTGGGAATTGGAAAAAACCACCATTACCATTGGTAGAAAGACCTGTAGCAATATTGTAAAGATTATTTTCCGAAAATGTATTGTCGTTTGAATTGCCTGCAAAAAGCACCATCGATATTGGCATTGGTAGTCCTTCAATATCGCAAATATCATTATTCACAAAGGTATTAAAGTCGTTATCACCTCCGCCAAAATAAATAGATCCACAAGTTCCGTTATTAAATTCACCACTAACATTTGCACCTTTTATTATACAGTTTTTAATTGTATTGTATTGTGCACCAGTTGAAAGCAGGATAGTTTTGGCATAAATATTATTTGGATTCTGAATGGTCAGTCCTGTATCGCCTGTACGCGAAACGCCATCGATAGTTACATACTTAGCACCTGTTAATTGAAAAGCAACAGTTTGAATTTTGCCAATAAAAAGTGTTGTAGAAGTTTGTAACGAAGTAGTTGCAACCGAGAGAGTTATTGTTTTGGTAGTTTCGTTTATGGCAGTAACTTTAACATAACTAGTGTTTGTGTCATAAGGTTTTACACCAACACCATATACATTATCGCCCACTTCAATACCAGTAACGTCGGTTAAAACAATATCTGTAGAACCACTTTCAAAACCTAAGTTGCTAACAATTTTAGTTTGCGTAGGGGAGGCAATTACCTTTTTAACACCCGATGCAGGTTTAATCAAAATGGTATTGTCGGCCGAAACACCTTTTTTCCCTTTAAGTGTAATAGGATACACTTCGGTGGTGGGGTCGTAGTCGGCTTGAAGCTCGAGCACATAAGCACCGGTGATGCTGTCGGGCATAATTGAGTCGTAAGCCAGCTGAATGTTTGTTTGTTTTACTCCCTGTCCGGCACCAACCTTAATAACTGTTTGAGCACTGAGTGATGCACAAGTACCAATGGCAACGAAAGCCAAAAGAATTTTAGAAGTAAATAATTTTTTCATGAGATTTTATTTTTGAGATTTAATTTTCACAAAAATAGCAGGAAAAACAATATGGTATAGGTATAAAATAAAACCGATTGAGGTATTAAATAATAACTAAATAAAAAAAACGTAAAGCGAATTAATTCAAAAACTTTGTTACAAAAAAACATCCCTGACAAATAATAATCTATCAGGGATGTTTGTGGAAAACCTTAAAAACTAACCAATCTTTATTTTACCAATACTTTAGAGCTGAAAGAGCCAACACGAACAATGTAAAGTCCGTTGGCTACGGAGATACTTTCTTTATCCGATAGCAATTGAGCCGATTTAACCAACTGTCCGTTCAAAGTATAAATGCGAGCGTTTTGCCCCATCATGTCTTTTACTACAATTGCTTTGTCGGCACCATAAACACCAATTGAAGAGGGTTTAACAGTTTCGATAGCCGAAACTGTACCATAAGCCAAAGCGCCCATATCCATAGTTGTGCGTGCAAATCCATTGAAATCGGTAGTAACATCAGTCAATGCAACACCAGCACCTTTAGCAGGGGAAGTAGCCTTAATACGCATATCAGGCATTACGGCATTCGCATCTTCGAATTGAGGATCGGCAACAACACTGTGAGCATCAAAAATTATGGTTGGAGGAGTAGAAAGCGCATCAGCCCAATCAGCTAAATTACTTGCATCATCAACATCAATTTTACCAAAGAATTTTCCGAATTGATACATATTATAATCCGAAGAATTGATTTCACTTATTATTTTTATCTGCAAAGCATAATGTGCTTCAGTATTGCCTACAGTACGTTTGTTCGCAATAATATTATTTTTCAAATCGTTTTTAGGAGCTAAACCGGCATGTAAAAAGCCAACAGAACTTTTTGTTGCGGTTGCAGGAGCAGTTCCACCTATGTATAAAGTATTGTTATATATTTTGCAAATATCTGCATCCGAAGTAGCTGCATCCTGATGAAAAGCAGTAATTGATACATCACTTCCAACTGTAGTACCAATCCGTACAATATTGTTTGCAATTAGTTGACCTGCAGAAGTGCTACCTGATGTCTGTAACCCACGAACAAATGCACTTGTATTGCCTGAATTTGCAGTAACATCGGTTATTAAGTTGCTCACTACTGATTTTGTATTAGCAGTAACATAAATACCATAAGCTGCATTAGCAGTAGTTGAGTTTGATTCGCCGGCAACTACCCCCATAACTTTATTTCCGGAATAACTAAATGCATTAGCACCTGTACCGTATTGACGAATACCATAAGCAGTACATTTTATGTCAGGGTTCGAACCTACTATCTGGATATTACTTACCGTGTTGTTTTTTACGTTAACAGCTGTTGCTAAATTTCCGCTTAAATAAATACCTTCCAGATATTTATCGTTTTCTACTGCTGTAAAAACAATATCTTTTACTGTATTACCGTTCATTATATCGTCGGCAGCATAGCTTGCAGAAGAAACAGAGGCCGAAAAACCACGAAAACCTGTTCCGGTATAATTAATGCCGGCCATGATGTTGTTTTTGCAGGTAAAGTAGCGCATTCCATTTCCTGTTCCCCAGGTACCATTATTAGAAATTACAGTTGAAATTCCCGTTCCATCAGCAGCTCCATAGCCGATTACATTATTTTCAAAACGATTACCACTGCTTAAAGAACCTATGTTTATAGGAATAATATTTCCGGTGATTGAAGTAGCTGTTGTCCAGTAAAAGCGATTATTTAAAACCCAGTTATTTGCAGACGAGCCTTCAGAGCCAAATTGCATAAATGTAAAAGGCCCGTTTGCTGAATGAAGGTTCGAAATATTGTAAATATTGTTGTTCAAAACTTTGTTGTTGTTATTAGCTCCACCCGCAGCAGTCATTTGAAACGGACAAATCGGAAATGGGATATTCGGGTCGTTCATGTCACAAACATCATTATCAGTAATGGTGTTGTACTGACCACCCATAAAGTAAATAGTACCAGCAAATCCGTTATTAATCTGACCACTTACATTGGCGCCTCTTACAATGCAATTCTTGATAGTATTGTATGTTGCATTATTTTTAAAATAGATAGCCTGTGCACTTATTGAGTTTGGATTGCAAATTTCGAGACCGGTATTCCCTGTTCTTGACACGCCATCGATAATTATATATTTTGCACCATCAAAAACAATTGTTTTCGTATCGGATTTCCCAACAAATGTTTTTCTATCCGGGGTATATGTTGCAGTTGCAGGAGATGTAAGTGTAATTTTACCCGGTTCAACACTGACTACTGAATTAAATCGGTAAGGATTAGAAAGAAAACTCAATCCGACTCCATAAACAGCCATACCATTTTTTATACCATCTATTGAAGAAACGTTAATGACATTGTCGCCCGAAGCAAAAACAAGATTATCGAAAATAATTGTGGAGTCAGGAGCACTGATAATTTTTTTCACACCTGTTGCCGGTGTAATTGTAATTGTGTTTGCTTCGCTGGCACCGGTTTTAGCAGTAAAAGTAATTGGATAAATTTCAGTTTGGGGATCGTAGTCACTCTGTAGTTCGAGGACATAGGCTCCGGCTACTGTAGCAGGCACAATAGAATCGTAGGCCATCTGAATGGTTTTTTGCTTATCGCCCTGTCCGGCACCAACTTTAATCACTGTTTGTGCACTAAGTGTAGCACAAGCACCTATGGCTACAAAAGCCAAAAGAATTTTAGAGGTAAATAATTTTTTCATGAGATTTTATTTTTTGAGATTTTAATTTCACAAAAATAACGCAGGAAACGAAATGACATGGGTATAAAATAAAACCACTTGGGGTATAAAATTATAACATTATAAAAATAACCCTTATAAATACGAATTTATAAGGGTTATTCTCAACTAAGAACATATATGCTTTATTTAACCAAAACTTTCAGATTTTGATTATTAACATGTACGATATAGAATCCGTTGGCACTTGGAATTGAAACTTTATTGCCTGTTATTGCAATGGATTTAACCAACTGGCCCGAAAGTGAATAAATACGTGCTGTATTTCCGCTTAAATTATCGAACACCAATGCATTAGCAGTGCTATAAACCGATAATTTATTTTGTGTTGTATTTTTAACATCCGTAGTACCTGCTATCACGTAAGCTCCCATATCGTGAGGTGTATAATCGGCACGAACTGCACCCGAAAAATCGTCGGTAACAGCTACATCGGTTGCTCCCGACATATTAGCAGATGAATTAGCTGAAGAGATATGATAGTCGGGGGTAGTAGCTGTTGGATCAGCAAAGCCGGGATCTACAGCACTCGAATGTGTATCTTTAGAAGTTGCTTGCCAATCAGCTAATGTCGAGTAGATAACCGAATTTGTATTAACAAAAGCACACATTGGAGCAATTAAAATATTATTGTCGGATGTAGCAATGTTTGTATGGGCTGTAGCTGCAAAAATTGCCGTCATATATTCGCCTGCAGCTGCCTGGGTTGATGTGCGGGTTACGACAAAAATATTGTTTTTAAGCGTTAAATTTGGAATAACACTACCATCACGATAAAAAGCAGAGCTACGGGTATCATAGTCAACCGCAGCATTGGATTGTGAACCTCCAATATACACTGTATTGTGGAATAAATTTACAACTTGTGAAGCTGTACCAGAACCGGTGTGTACAATTCCACGAATCTGCGAACTTCCGGTAATACCATTACCAATACTTACTATATTATTTTTAATAGTTGTTCCACTGGCGTTGTTACCATTAATACGAATACCATGTAGTACAGTTTCTTTAGTTCCTGTATTCGAAGTTTTAAAATTGTATAGCAAGTTTTTCTCGACAATACTGGTGTTTGCACGAGTATCAATCCCTACAATACCATGTGTATTCGTTTCTGTTGCTTCATCGCAATGTATATCGTAAATAGTGTTTCCGGTATACGACCATAATGCGGTAGGTGCGTTAGTACTGTTGAGGTAAATTATGCGCATCATAGCCTGGAAATTTCCTGTAGTTTTGAGCTTTAATGCGTTAAAAGTATTATTAGCAATATTACGCGCCGGAGTAGATGTGGAGGCTGAGATATATAAACCTGCAAGTGCAGCTGCAACAGTAGAAGTAAAATCAATATTCGAAATTGTATTTCCCGACCATGCATTCACGTCGGCTAAACCAGTTCCGTTGGCATTGATGTTTATCATATAAGCATTGGCTGCAGTTGAGCTAATGGTTATATTTTTAATCGTATTATTTTTAACAGTACTGTTCAGATTTACATTTATTCCACGTATATCACCGGTTGTATTGAATGTAGCAGTTCCGCTATTGTCAGCTGCAGTACCGCCAATTACATTTCCTTCCACAAGACTTTCGGCACCGATGTAAGCAGCATCAAACGTAATACCGTATAGTGCAGCTTTGGTATCGGCAATAGTTCCCGACCAATAAATTCTGTTGCTTAACACTTGCACATTCGATGATGGTCCTGTAACATGAACAGCAGCCGGAGTTCCGTTGGCAGTTCCGGTTACATAATTATAATTGTATATGTGGTTAAACTTAATGGTATTGTATTCACTTGCCGATGTAGATGTACTGTTTACCAATATCATTGTAACTGGTTTAGCCAGACCATCTATATCACAGATGTCGTTATTCTCGATTACATTGCCATTATTTGCCTGCGCATCAAAATAAATAACCGCATTGTTGATACTTGCAGCACCTTTGGTTACAGAAGCACCTTTGACATAACAGTATTTTACGGTATTATTTGTCGCTCCGTTTGTAAAGAAGATGGTATGAGCCGATTCAGTATTCGGATTTTGAATGGTTAAGCGACCTGCACCATCGATAGTTACATAACTTGCACCATCGAATACAATGGTTTTGTTTACTGTAGCCGTCACAGTAGGGTTAGCAACGACAACCGTAGCCCCGGCAGCAGGTTTAATAGTAATTGTATTGGTTGCACTTGCTCCGGCTTTGGCAGTCAATGTAATAGGGAAAGTTTCGTTTGCTACATTGTATAGCGCTCCGATTTCGATACTATATGCACCGGCAGCTACACCAAAATCAACAGCATTGTAAGCCTCCTGAATAGTACCGTAATAAAAAGTGCCAGAACTTGGCGAGATTAAAGTTACCCCCGGCGCAATTTGTTTTGCGGCCTGTAAACTTGCCATTCCGAACAGAACAGCAGTAAAAAGCACGAGGTTTTTTTTGAAAGTAGAAAGTTTTTTCATGATTTTTTTGTTTTAATAATTATACATTCGTTTTATAAGGATTTGTATCGTTCTGTTGCGTCGACAACATAGTTTCATCCGGACCTATTGGAGGATTCGATTCCAATGCTAATGCTATTTCGTTATCAATTTCGATTAGCTCAATTTGTGGAGCAATGTATGATTTTTTCATTTCTGTAATTTTTTTATTAGAGGTGAGAGCTAAGAAAGTAAGAGGTGAGTACTTGCTCCTTACCTCTTACTTTCTTGCATACTATTTAATAATTACTCTTGTTGATTGATTACCCACTTTCACCACATAAACGCCTGTTGCAAATTTCGTGTTTCGTGTTTCGTGTTTCGTGTTTATAATAACACCATTTTCAATCATCTGACCCATAGCATTGTAAATGCTGTATGCCGATTTTTCGGGAGCCGAAATCACTATCTGATTATTGCTGTTTACATATACCTGTGCATTGAGTTTCGTTGCATTGTCTACACCGGTAGAAACACCCGCAGTCCGGAAAATAAGGGCGAAACGACTTTCGTTGTTGGCAGTTACAGCGCTATTGAAGGTATATGCCGATTCGGTTGTTAATTCTGTTTCCGAATTGTTGGCAATATCACGTAAATACACTTTTGTATTGCTGTCGATATTGCGAAGCTCAGTGGCTTTAATACTGAAATCACCTGCTGTGCCGGTAGTAAAGCCGAGTGGCAATTCCAAACCGTTGGTTATTTCTGTTAAGCCATTAATTACTAATTGCTCGTTGCCGGCTTTGGTATAAATTTCGGGCATTGTAGCTACATTATTAAACTTCTTTTGCGAATCGTAATCGTCGAAACCATTTGCAGCTGCACTATTAAATACTACCAAAGCTTCGTCGTACACTTTAGAATTGGAAACCTGCAAACGTACTACTTTGTTGGTCGAAGCCTTAGGAGCACGGAATTTATTGTTTGGTTTATCAGCTTCGCGATGCGAACGAACAGCGTTTGTAAATGCAATCTGACCGCTTGTTTGATTCGGTGATACACGCACCCAAAAAGCTTGCATAGGAGGAATAAGTGCCGTAACATTACCACTACCATTCAGGTTAGTTCCCTCGCCTGCTGTTGCACCGTAAGTATCAAACACATAATAAGGCGCTACATAAGGATCGGCAGTTCCGGGGTTTTTGGTGCGATACCAAACAGTTGACATCAAGTTGGTTTTCGACAGATTTTCCCAATCCAAATACGAAGGATATGGATTACCCACTAAGTTGAAACCTTCAGCTGTTACACCTGTAGTGCGTGTTAGCGCCGGTACATCGTTTACACCTGTGGTAATATTACCTGTATTAAGCGAACCACCTGTAAATGTTATCAAATTACTCTGATTGCCCATTACAGTAGCATCCATATTGGCTATATAACCCCTTGTTGGTACTAAATCAATAGCGTTGGCTGTGATTTCTGCCCAGCGGGTTGAAGCATTGCTGCCATTAGGCTCCACGTACGAATACAGCGGATTAGTACTTGTAGCCGAAAATACCGTGCTTTTTGCAGCAGTAAGCGGACTTGAAATGTACCAGTTGCGACCGGAAGTAAAGTATTGCTGAACACTGGTTGCTCCGGTTACAGTGATACCACCGTTTGCATTGAGGTCTTTGATGGTTGCGGTGCCGTTGGTGGCATCGGATTGAAGAGTAAGATTCACAGCTGTTATTGAATACCCATTATTCACTGTAAGCTTTCCACCACCCTGAATAGTAAGGTTATAAACATTTGTATTTGCATCTACAGTTAATGTAACATTTGGTTGAACTGTTAGAACACTATATGGAGTTAATGTCAGACCTGAAGTTGACTGATTAGAACTAATGGTTGTTGATGCTTCCAAAAGTGTAATATTAAATGTGTTTGAAGCTGCATTAAATATACTATTTGAGGTAGCACTGGCTGATAAAGCCGGTATACTAACTGTTACTACACCTGCTGCTGTTGGAGTTACATTTAGAGTGTATATAGTATTATTAGAAGTTGTAAGCGTCCCTTTAGTACCGTTAGATACCACTATGTCATCAACTGTGAAATCTGCATTCATTGCTTCACTAAAGGTAACGGTAACCGGAATTGGCGATGTTGTAGTGGGACTTGTCAAAGAAGAACTGATAACTACCGATGGTGGTGTTATGCCATTCAGTTTTACATTTGGAAGTGAACTTGTTAAATTCCCTTTATATAAAGTCATGTTATTATTTGTTGCATCTTTAATTGTACCACCATTCAGATTGACTAAATTCCCAATTAATACACCTGTTGTATTGACCACACCCGAAGCAACTGTATATCTAAATTTTAAAGTATTTGTTCCAGAACCACTTTGGTAATATGCACCCGGCCAGTTGCCTGATTCGATACCTAATGGGAAATAAGGATTGCCTGTAACTGTTACTACTTTATTTGTGGTAACATAAATATCCAAATTAGCACCAGTTCCATAAGTACCATCTGTAGGGTAAGTAACTGAAGTAATATAAGGCATATCCAGGTTAGCAACTATTGCTGTACCGGTTAAACCAATTGCAAAAGTAGGATTAATGTCAATATTTGAACCGTTTTTCAGAGTACCACCATTCAGAGTAATATCCTGACCAACAAGCGATATTCCATCTGTATCCTCATCTCCCGAAATTACAGTATATCCAAAAGTAAGATTTGAAGTGTCGCTTCCACTAATGAAGTTGGCAGTTTTTGTTGTAGCACCTACTAATACAGAAATAGATGGTGTGCCTGCTACAGTTATATTTTCTGAATACGCAAGTTTAATCTGTATTGTTTGACCAATACCATAAGTAGAACTTGTTACACTCACGGTTGGTAAGCTGGAATTAGCTATCTTAATAATCGGTGACGAAGCAAATGTAACAGTCTGACTTGCCTGAAATGCACTATAGATATAATTAATAGTACTACCATTAAGTTCAATATTTCCTATTACTATACCATCTGCATCCACATCACTACCTGTTACGGTGTAACGGAAGGTTTTCGTGTCTGATGAGCTAATGATTCCTGAGCCACTTACACAATAAGCATTAACCACAGAGCCATTATCTAGCGTCAGAGGAATATAGGGTGTAGTACCAGCGGTATAGGCAAAATTGAAAAGCGCCCCAGTACTTCCAGTAGTAGAAAAAGCACCAACAACAATATCAATATTTTGTCCAATACCGTAAGTACCATTTGCAGGTGCAGTAAAAGTAAGATATCTGTCTGCATTTGAAATATTATTTATCACCAGTGTTTTATCTGTTGGCGTAATATTATTCAATGTAAGGAACGAGTTCATGTTCATGCCCTGTTTAATTGTACCACTATTAAGATCAATGTCAGAGCCCAGCGTAATTGTGCCGTCAGCATCTGATGTTCCAACTACATAACGGAAAGTAAGTACACTTGTACCGGTACCACTATAGTAGTTTGCATATACTGTAGCACCGCCTGTTAATGTAATTGGAATTCTTGGAGTACCGGTTACAGTTACAGCTTCTGCAAAAGTAACCTTATAATCCAACACTGCACCTGTCCAATAAGTAATAGTGGAAGACGTATTTGTTGGAATCACTGGAGTAGCCACAGCAGTTATCGTAGTTCCATAAGTCGCATCGATATTTACACCAGACAAAGTCTGATTGGTGGTTAGTGGTGCATTGTCGCTACCGTTGACGATAGTTGCACCATTGAGGTTTATATCGCCCACTGTTATACCTGTTGATTGCACATTGGCTCCAATTGTGTAGCGGAAAGTAAGTGTTTTGGTACCACTACCGCTTATATAGTTAGCATTTACTACATTAGAATTACTTAGTGTGATAGGTATGTAAGGTGTGCCTCCGGCTACAGTTACCACCTTGGTATATTCTACTGTGAAATCCAGATTTACATTATAAGCATAGGTATTGTTTGCAGGTACTGTTTTCTTCCAGATGCTTACCGCAACACCTGCGTTACTGATATCATCCGCTCCGATATCTTGCTTTAATGCACCACCGCCACGGGTGTCTCCATCAAAGTCGTCGCCTACTATTGCTGACAAATCGGTAGCCGCTGCTTTAGCAGGTGATGTTGCCCCGATATGCAAGTTTGGAGTAGTTGTATTGGTTGCATCGGTATACAATGGATCACCTGATATACTATTGGGGTCAAGTGCTGAATTGGCTGCTTTCCAGTTTGATAGTTCATTGTAAGAGCCAGAACTTGTGTTGCCAAAAATATTATAGGTGCCGGCGGTTGGCATTTTATACAAATTCTTATCTAATACAATCCAAGATGCGGTATTGGCTAATGTTGCCACACTTCTTACTAAATAGTGGATGCCGGCTGAGGAGCTTGTACGCATATTCACAAAAATGTTGTTTTTTACTGTAATCATTTCTGTTGCACCATTGGCTGCTGCACTATTAAAAGCCCGCGAACCTCCATTCGCAGCCTGAGAACCTCCTATGTAAACGCTGTTGTGGTAGTAGTAAAATTTAGCCGTTGGACTTGCTTGTGTCGCACCAACATTTAAACCTGTAATAATAGCCCCACCGGTTGACGTATTACCTAAGCTAATCATATTATTTTGGAAAGTATGTGTTTTGCCAGTGTTATCCTGAATTGTTGCAGAAATCCCATTTACTGTAGCATCGTTAGACGATCTTAATGCGACAAGATTATATATCAGATTCTTATCAATCAAAGCTGTTCCGGTTACATTATTTGCAATACCTGTAGCTTCTGCTGCTGAAGAATTGGCTGATTTGCCCGCTGATAAATCGTGTATTTCATTACCTACAATTATTGGAGCAATTGATCTGGTAGCTGTGGCAGTAGAACCAAGTTGAATGCCCCTTACCATTGCATTAAAATTACCACTGGGCTCGTGGTTGAGGTTGTATATTTTATTATATTTGATGGCAACTGCGCTTGCTCCATAACCACTTATTCCACATAATGCAGTTGCAGAAGCATAGGCTGCTGTTGTTATAAGTTTGATATTCCTAATTGTATTGCCGTCAGTGCTGTTTGTTCCAATTATTACTTCACCCTGATTTATAAATATACCGGATAAAACGCCAGTAAAAACTCCACTTGTGCCTGTAGTGGATGTAAATTGAATGTCAGAAATAATATTGTTGGTTAAAATTGGTGGATAAGTATTGACACCATTTGCATCTATACCTAAAAAGCGTGAGGCATCACTTGAAGTTATGGTTGCTGTTCCTGTACCTGAATTTGAAGAATAACCAATAATATTGTTAGATATTACTGCGCTACGACTATTTGTGCGAATAGCAGCATAATGTACGGCAACCGTTGGTGAAATTGTTGATGTCCAATATATTCTATTAGAATTTAATGTCGTATTGTATGAGTTACTGTTTACATTTATTCCATATACCCATTGAGCAACTGTGCTTGAAATATTGTAGATATTACAATTCGATACCGTATTACCATCATTGGTATAAGTAGTACTTCCATTAAAACAAACACCACAAGCAGGCATGCTTGCACCATCTGCAATATCACAGTAATCAATTGTGTTATTATCGTTACCTGTAGAAGTGCCAGTACTAACCAATACAGTGCCATTAGTTGCTGCAATACTTCTACCTCTAATTGTACAGTATTTAATTGTATTATTGCTGGCATCGTTGTATAAACGAATGGCCTGAGTTGCAGTTGCAACCGTGGTATAAGTATTTGAAATTGTCAAATCTTTTGAGCCGGATTGGTTTACTCGTCCGTCAATGGTCACCTTGTCAGCACCATTTAAATCAATTAATGCTCCACTTATATCGCCCGAGATTGTTTTACCTGAAACGGTAGGGTAAATTTTCAGAGAATTCCAACCACCAGCATTCAGCACTGCAGAAGCAGTTTCAGTTGTGTTGTCACTAATTGTAATAACAATGTCGGCAGTCCCGTTTTGTGTACCACCATTTATTGCATCAAAGGCTCCTTTAAGTGTAGTGTAGTTTCCATTTCCAACCGTAGCACCGGTTACAGTTACCTGTCCACTCACCTGCATTGCCGCTGCTGCAAGCAGAAAAACAGCGGCAAAAAGTCGTTGAAGTAAAGTAATTTTTTCTTTCATAACGTATTAAATTTAAATGACTAATTTTAGAAACAGTAGTTTCGCATCGCGCTTGATGGAAGATTTGGGATGCTAACGGCTACAAAAATAGCGCATGCAAATCAAGTAGATGGGTGCAAAAAAAAACGGATGGGGGTATAAAATTATAACAAGTACAATTTATTGAGTCGTAGAGACGCCATGCCTGGCGTCACAATAGAACATAATCGATGTTTCAAATGAGGATATTTTGCTAAACAGGGTATTGAGGGTGCCTTTATGAAAGACGCCCTCACTTTGGGGTAAAATCACATATTTTGTGCCGTTTTTGTGATTTTATTCACATTATTGGCACGAAATATGTGATTTAGTGTCTGATTTTTGATAAAAACCTGTATCTTTGCAAAAAATCAAACAGAAAACCGCAACACAAAAATGGAAATTCAAAGAGATATTCTGTCAGCTCTAATAGTATGGCAGGCATCGAAAAATCGTAAACCTTTAATATTGCAAGGTGCTCGTCAGGTTGGAAAAACGTGGACATTAAAGCAATTTGGCAAATTGTATTTTGAGAATGTGGCTTATTTTAATTTCGATGAGCAATTAGAGTTAAAGCAATATTTTGAGCAAACAAAGGATGTAAAACGTCTGCTTACAAATCTTTCGTTGGTATCTGGAAAGCCCATACTGGCTGAAAAAACGCTGATTATTTTTGATGAAATACAGGAATGCAACGAAGCATTGAACAGCCTAAAGTATTTCAACGAAAATACTCCTGAATACGCCATTGTTTGTGCCGGTTCATTGTTGGGTGTGGCACTCAACCGAGGCGTTTCATTTCCGGTAGGAAAAGTTGATTTTTTAACAGCCTATCCGCTGTCGTTTATGGAGTTTCTTTCAGCTTCCGATCTGAAATTAGCGGACTATCTCCGTTCGAAAAACGATTTAGACCCGATACCCGACTTGTTTTTTAACCAATTGTTGGATAACTTTAAAATGTATTTTATTACCGGTGGCATGCCCGAAGCCGTTGTTGCATTGCTCGAAAATAAAGACATGGAACAAACCCAACAAACATTGTCGAACATACTGAAAGCCTATCGGTTGGATTTTTCGAAACACACCGAAAATCATTTGATACCAAAACTTACTTATATCTGGAACTCCATACCTTCGCAGTTGGCAAAAGAAAATAAAAAGTTTATATATCAGTTGGCAAAACCCGGCGCCCGTGCACGCGAATACGAAGATGCATTATTGTGGTTGCATCAGGCAGGCTTGGTGTATCGGATTTTTTTAAGTAAAAAACCGGCATTGCCTTTATCTGCTTACGACGATTTATCTGCCTTCAAAGTGTATCTTTCGGATGTTGGTCTTTTGCGCCGTTTATCAGCATTAGATCCCATAGCTATTCGTGAAGGCAACCGACTTTTCGTGGAGTTCAAAGGGGCACTAACCGAAAATTATGTACTACAAAGTCTTATCAGGCAATTTGAAGTAACTCCCCGATACTGGACATCAGGCAATCAGGCCGAAATTGATTTTTTAATACAGTTTGGCAATGAAATAATTCCGATTGAAGTAAAAGCCGACAACAATGTAAACAGCAAAAGCTTAACAGTTTACGAAAAGGAATTTCAACCTAAAAGTCGTATTCGATTTTCATTAAAAAACTTAAAGCAAGATGGGAATTTGATAAACATTCCACTATTTATGGCCGATTTTACAAAAAGTATACTTACAAATAGTCTTTATTAAAATGGCAGTGTGGGTGTATTTTTGAAAGACACCCTCACTTTGGGGTAAAATTACGCATTTTGTGCCGATATTGTGATTCTAATCACATTATTGTCATAAAATATTTTGATTTAATTTATCAAACAAAGCCATTTTTATCATTTCATACCTCAAAACGTATTTTTTTATATACATAAATTCGATTTTATATTCGTTATTTTGTACTGTGATTTTATGCCGAAAATATATAGTACAATTTTTAATGAAAAAACACATTTCCTTTTTAGCACTTTTCTTCTGCGCTTTGTTGCCTATTGGGGCTCAAATCAAAGCATTATATCCATTCCAAAACACCAAACTTGCTCCCGAAAAACGTATTGATAATTTGCTTTCGTTGATGACTTTCGACGAAAAGATTGCTTCGTTTGCCGGTGCGGGTGTACCCCGTTTGGGCGTACGTGGTGCTGGTAGCGTGGAGGCGATTCATGGTGTGGTGCTGGGCGGTCCGGCGTGGGACGAAAAGCATCGGGGACCCAAACAACATACCACCGTTTTTCCTCAAGGGTACGGATTGGGAGAAACCTGGGATACCGAGATATTGAAAAAAGTAGCCGAACACATGAGTTACGAGGCACGGTTTCTGTTTCAAAATCCGAATTACAAAAAAGCGGGGCTTATCCTCTGGGCTCCCAATGCCGATTTGGGTCGCGATATTCGCTGGGGGCGTACGGAAGAATGCTATGGCGAGGATGCATTTCTGACGGGTGAGCTGACAGCTGCTATGGTGCGTGGCTTGCAAGGAAACGACCCCAACTATTGGCGTACGGCATCGCTGATGAAGCATTTCTTGGCAAATAGCAATGAATTTGGGCGTGCCGAAACTTCTTCAAACTTCGACGATGCGCTATTCAGAGAGTATTACGCGTATCCGTTTTGGCGGGGCATGAAGGCCGGTTCCAATGCGCTGATGACTGCTTATAATCAGTATAATGGCATTCCGTGTACTTACCATCCGGTTTTGAAAAATATTTTGCAAAAAGAATGGAAATTCGACGGTATAATATTGACCGACGGTGGTGCTTTTCAGCAATTGAAAACCACACACAAAAAATTTGACGATATTGAAGAAGCTGCCAAAGCCTGTATCCATGCCGGTACAACACGCTTTTTGGACGATTATAAATCGGCGTTGACAGGTGCCATTAAAAACGGACTGCTTACCGAGAAAGATCTTGAACCGAATATTAAAGGCAACCTGCGGGTTATGCTGAAATTGGGCATGCTGGATAATTCGGATAAAAATCCGTATATAAATATTGGAATAACCGACACCGTTGCACCCTGGACAAAACCCGAAACCAAAGCCTTCGTACGTTTGGTGGCTAATAAATCGGTGGTTTTGCTCAAAAACGACAAACAAACCCTGCCACTAAACGCACAAAAAATCAAACGCATAGCCGTAATAGGCAATCGCGCCGACGAAGTGATTGAAGACTGGTACAGCGGAACACCTTCTTACAAAGTTTCGGCATTGCAAGGCATAAAAAATGCCGTGGAAGGAACCGGCATTGAAGTGCGCTATGCCCGCACCGACCGCATGGACGAAGCCACCAAAGCAGCGGCATGGGCTGATGTGGCCATAGTTTGCGTGGGCAATGAGCCAACCTGCAGTCCGGATTGGGGCGTGGCACCGTGGGGAAAAAGTGTAATTGCCGGCGAAGGTCGCGAAGATGTAGACCGCGCTGCGATTACATTGGAACAGGAAGATTTGGTGAAATTGGTTTACAAAGCCAACCCGAATACAGTGCTGACTTTAATCAGCAGTTTTCCGTATGCCATTAACTGGAGCAACGAGCATTTGCCTGCTATTCTGCACATTACGCAGTCGTGCCAAGAGTTGGGAAATGCGGTGGCCGATGTGCTTTTTGGCAAATACAACCCTGCAGGGCGCACCACACAAACCTGGGCAAGCAGCATCGATCAATTGCCTGCGATGCTCGATTACGACATTCGCAACGGACGCACCTATATGTATGCGAAAGAAAAACCGCTTTATCCGTTTGGGTATGGGTTGAGTTATACCAATTTTAGTTATAAGAAATTGGAGATTAAGAAATTGGAAATTGAAAAAATAGAAAATAAGGAATTGGAGAATAAGAAATTAGAAAATAAGAAATTAGAAAATAAGAAAGTAAGAAATTCGGAGGCATCGGAAATTATTGTATTAAATTTTGATGTAGAGAATACAGGGATTTATGATGGCGAGGAAGTGGTGCAGGTGTATGTAAAATTGCCGGGCGATAAAGCCATTAAGCGATTGAAAGCATTTAAACGGGTGAATATTGCCAAAGGCGAAACAAAGAATATTGAATTAAGAATAAAAACAGATGAATTAAAGCTTTGGAATATGTCAACTAATCAGTTTGAAATGCCACAGGGGGAAATTGAATTTCAGGTTGGAAGTTCGACGGAGGATATACGATTGAAAAAGATGATCTCTGTTTCATTGTAAAAATATATTTCGGTGCGCTGCACCTTAGTGTGATGTATTGTCTGTTTTTTACAAATGTTTCGGTGCGCTGCACCTTTGGGATATAGCGGTTTTTGAGGGGCAGCGCCCCGTGATATTTGTAGAGAATAAAATAAAAAATATTTAAGGTGCAGAGCACCGAAATATAGTAATAGAAGTCGTTTTGACTTTTAATAATATCGCTCCTACGGAGCTTTTGTTGAATTGAAATTAATATTTCTACCATAATTTTACTCCTAACGGAGGATTTCCATAGCTTCAAAGAAGCGATATTATGGTAATTGTATGAGATTATATAGTTTTTTAAGCTCCGTAGGAGCGACATTATACTATAATTAAAAAGTCAAGACGAAGTCATAATAAGAAATTAATTTAAATTGAAAAAAATGCAAAACTCTTTGCGGCTTAAAAACTTTGTGTTCTTTGCGTTTAAAGAAATAAAAAAATGAAAACATACAAACCATTAATTTTCGCTTTGTATTTAGCATTCAGCACTTTCACTGCAAATGCTAACACCTACTCACTGCAATCGCCCGACAAAAAAATCGGTGTGACGATTGATATTGCCGACAAAATTACCTGGTCGGTGATGCATGGTGCGGACAAAATGCTGGCGCCATCGGAATTGGCATTAACGCTAAACGCCGGCGAGGTATTGGGTGTAAAACCGCAGGTAACAAAAGCCGTCAATCAGGCAGTCGACACCAAAATCAATGCGTTATTATACAAAAAGAAAGAAATCGCAAACCAATACAATCAACTTACCATCAGCTTCAAAGGCAATTGGGGATTGGTTTTCAGAGCGTACAACGATGGTGTGGCGTACCGGTTTATGCTTAACCGCAAAGGGGAACAAACTGTGATTTCGGAAAAGGCGTCGTTTAATTTTGATGCCGATTACAACTGCTTTGTGCCTTATGTGTGCGACCTGCGCGACCTGAATGATCAGTTTTGCTCGGCTTTCGAGTCGCTTTACAACCAATTGCGCATTTCGCAACTGAAAAACGATTCATTATCGCTCACGCCACTGCTGGTAGATGTGAAAAATGGCAAAAAAGTGGCTTTGCTCGAAGCTGATTTACAGGATTATCCGGGAATGTTTCTGACTGTAAACAAAAACAGTAAAAAAGGATTTGTTGGTAAATTTGCAGCGTATCCAACCGAAGAAAAAATTGGTGGATTTGCCAACCTCAACCTAATGCCCACTAAACGTGCATCTTACATTGCCAAAGTAAACGGAACGCATCAATTCCCCTGGCGTGTAGCTGTGATATCGGCTTCAGATAAGGATTTATTGAACAGCGACATGGTTTATAAACTTTCCACTCCTTCGAAAATCAGCGATACTTCGTGGATTAAAGCCGGAAAAGTGGCCTGGGATTGGTGGAATTTCTGGAATATTACCGGCGTGGATTTTAAAGCGGGAGTGAATACACAAACCTATAAATATTACATCGACTTTGCTGCGAAAAATGGCATCGAATACATTGTAATGGACGAAGGTTGGTCGGTTTCGGCTGTGGAACCCATGCAAATCTCGCCCAACATTCAGCTTCAGGAATTGATAGATTATGGTCGTGCCAAAAATGTAGACATTATCCTTTGGGCAAGCTGGCGCGGAATCTATCCGGTTGTAGATGAAGCCTTTGCAAAATATTCTACCATGGGAATCAAAGGTTTTAAAATTGACTTTATCGACCGCGACGATCAAAAAATGGTGCGTCAGTGCTACGAAGTTGCCGAAAAGGCAGCCCAATACAAGTTGGTGCTCGATTATCACGGCATGTTTAAATCGGCTGGTATGAACGTAACGTATCCCAATGTGCTGAATTTTGAAGGGGTTCGCGGACTCGAAAACTGCAAATGGCATACCTACGATGCACCGCTTTACGATGTCACCATGCCATTTATACGTATGTTGGCCGGCCCAATCGATTATACGCCCGGGGCTATGCGCAATGCAGCAAAAAGCTGCTTCCGACCGGTGAATGACAATCCAATGAGTCAGGGCACACGTTGTCACCAAATGGCCATGTATGTGGCTTTCGAAGCACCATTGCAAATGCTTGCCGATAACCCGACGGCTTATATGAAAGAACAGGAATGCACAGATTTTATAGCCAAAGTGCCAACCGTTTTTGATGAAACAATAGCGTTGGACGGCAAAGTGGGCAATTATTTAGCCATTGCCCGCCGAAGCGGAAAATCATGGTTTGTGGGAGCACTAACCAATTGGAATGCGCAAAAAATTACCATCGATTTTTCGTTTTTGCCCGAAGGAAATTACGAAGCAGAAGTCTTTTCGGATGGTGTGAATGCAGGAAGGAACGGAACGGATTACAAACGTGAAGTAATAAAAGTGAATAATAGCACGAAAATAAACTACCAATTAGCAGAAGGTGGTGGATTAGCAATTAAATTAATGGATAAAAATTAGAATAGGAAGAAATAGGAACGCGGATTCAACGGATTGAGCAGATAGAAACGGATTTAAGAAAATGGATTTACCCCGATAAATCGGGGAGGATTAAGACTTATTTATCTGTATCTAATTCCGATTTATCGGAATTAAAATCCGCTTTAAAATCCGCTTTATCAGCGCAAATCCGCGTTCCTATTTCTTTGTTTTATAAAATATATTCAAATAGCTCAATATCAATATTAAATATAATGAAAAGAAATCTTGTATGTATATGTCTGGGTCTTTTAGCTGTATCGATTACAGCTCAGCCGGCATTTCAAAAAACAACCAATGGTATCATCGTGTATCCGCAGCAAAAATCGTCAGCCAACATGGTACAACTTTCAGTCGTTAACAATAAAATTATTCAGGTAAAAGCAACGCCTGAAAAAGAATTTTCGACTGAAAAAAGTTTGATAGTAGCCAAGCCCTTTGATACGGCTGCCAAATGGAGCGTCGACGAAACAAGCGACTCAGTTTTTGTGCGTACTACCGAAATTAGTGCGGCGGTTAGTAAAAAAACAGGCGAAATATCCTTTGCCGACAAAACAGGTAAACATTTACTTTGTGAAAGTAAAGGCGATGCCCGTCGGTTTACGCCCATCGTAGTGGAAGGCACCAAAGGCTATACCATGTTGCAAAAATTCGAATCGCCAGCCGACGAAGCATTCTATGGTTTAGGACAACACCAGTCCGACGAATTTAATTACAAAGGCAAAAATGAAACGCTGTTTCAGTACAACACCAAAGTGTCGGTGCCATTTGTGATTTCGAACAAAAAATACGGGGTGTTATGGGATAACTATTCTTTATCAAAATTTGGCGACAAACGCGATTATGCACAGTTAAATCAATTTCGATTATTTGATAAACAGGGTGTAGAACAAGGCTTAACCGCCACCTACATGACAAATTCAGACCCAAATAATGTGTTTTGTGTACGTACTGAAAATACAATCGATTACGAGAATTTAGAAACACAAAAACATTTTCCGGATGGATTTAAGTTTGGTAACTCTACCATTGTGTGGGAAGGAAGTCTGGAAGCAAAAGAAACAGGGTTGTTCCGTTTTATCCTTTACTATGCAGGTTATACCAAAGTGTTTATAAACAACGAATTGGTTGTGCCTGAACGCTGGCGTACTGCATGGAATCCAAATAGTTATAAGTTTAATGTCGATCTGAAAGCGGGTGTTCGTGTGCCTGTGAAAATTGAATGGAAACCCGATGGTGGCGCTTACCTTGGACTGAAAGCGCTGAGCCCTGTACCTGCCGAAGAACAAAACAAAATGGCCTGGTGGAGCGAAATGGGCAACGAAATCAACTATTATTTCATTGCAGGAAAATCAATGGATGAAGTAATTAGTGGCTACCGCAATATTACAGGTAAAGCCCCTGTTATGCCTTCGTGGGCTATGGGATTTTGGCAAAGTCGTGAGCGTTACAAAACGCAGGACGAAATTGTAGGTACATTGAAAGAATTCCGTCAGCGTCAAATACCAATCGACAATATCGTTATGGACTGGTTTTACTGGAAAGAAGACCAATGGGGAAGTCAGGAATTTGACCCGAAACGTTTCCCGAACCCTACTAAAATGATAAGTGACATCCACGATTTGAACGGAAAAATTATGATTTCGGTTTGGCCAAAGTTTTATGCCAACACCGACCATTACAAGGAATTCGACAGCAAAGGTTGGATGTATCGTCGTGCTACCAACGACAGCGTTCGCGACTGGGTGGGTAAAGGGTATGTTGGCTCGTTTTACGATGCCTACAGCGAAGGAGCCCGCAAACTATTCTGGAATCAGCTCAACGAACATTTGTTTCCAAAAGGAATTGATGCCTGGTGGATGGATGCTTCGGAGCCTGATATTCAATCGAATGCAAGTCTGCAATACCGCAAAGAACTTTCCGGCCCAACGGCTTTAGGACCTTCGACCAAATATTTCAATACCTACGCATTGATGAATGCCGAAGCGATTTACAACGGTCAACGCGGTGTTGATCCGAACAAACGCGTGTTTCTGCTCACCCGCTCGGGCTTTGCCGGCCTGCAACGCTATTCCACAGCTACCTGGAGTGGCGATATTGGTACACGCTGGGAAGATATGAAATCGCAAATATCTGCCGGACTGAACTTTGCCATGTCCGGAATTCCATATTGGACCATGGACATTGGTGGCTTTTGTGTGGAAAACAGATATGTGGCCGCTCAGCAAAAATTCGATGCTACCAAAGTGGAAAACGAAGATTTGAAAGAATGGCGCGAACTAAATGCCCGCTGGTATCAGTTTGGTACTTTTGCGCCGCTTTTCCGTGCACACGGACAATTCCCATTGCGCGAAGTATTTAACATTGCGCCCGAAAATCACTCGGCTTACAAAAGCATTTTGTATTATAACAAGTTGCGTTACAGCCTTATGCCTTATATTTATACATTGGCAGGAAAAACGCATTTCGACGATTATACCATTATGCGGGCATTGGTTATGGATTGTGGTGCCGATAAAAAAGTGGAAAATATCAGCGACCAATATTTGTTTGGTCCTTCGTTAATGATTTGTCCTGTTTACAAGTACCAGGCTCGTGAACGCGAAATTTACTTTCCGGCTACAAGTGGTTGGTACGATTTTTACACCGGAAAATTCATAGCCGGCAATCAAACCAAAACCGTGGAAGCTCCTTACGAACGTATGCCGATTTTTGTTCCCGAAGGCGCCATTATTCCTTTCGGACCGGATATTCAATATACAGGCGAGAAAAAACCGGAGAACATAACAGTATATGTGTACGCAGGCAAAAATGGTTCGTTTGAGTTGTACGAAGACGAAGGTGTAAACTACAATTACGAAAAAGGAAAGTATTCGAAAATCGGATTTACATACAACGATAAAAACAAAACGCTGACAATTAATAAACGTGTTGGATCATTTAATGGAATGCTTGAGAAACGCACATTTAATATTGTGTATGTAACCAAAGAAAAACCGGCTTCATTCGATCTGAAAAATAATACAGGTAAAAAAATTGTATATACCGGTAAAAAAACGGATATTCGCCTCTGATTTATACGAATTTAAAATAAAAAAAATTATGTTTGAAATTAAAGACAAAATAGCAGTAGTTACCGGTGGTGGTGGCGTATTGGGCAGCAACATTTCAAAAGGCTTGTTGCAGGCAGGTGCAAAAGTGGTAATCTTAGACATTCGCGCCGAGGTATTGGAACAAAAAATAGCTGATTTAAAACAATATGGCGACGTAACCGGATTGGTTTGCAATGTATTGGACGAGGATAGCTTGAAAAGTGTGCGTCTCGAAATTGAAAATGAATTTGGCGGTATCGATATTCTGGTAAATGCTGCGGGCGGCAATACACCCGGCGGAACATTAGCCGAAGACCAAACCGTTTTTGATATGAAAATGGAAGACTACAACAAGGTAGTAAATCTGAACTCTAATGGAACAGTATTTCCCTGCCTTATTTTTGGTGAAAGCATGGCGCGGCGTGGTTCGGGCAGTATTATCAATGTATCGTCCATGGCAACATACAGCGCTATCACGCGCGTTCCGGGTTATTCGGTAGCCAAAACGGGTATTAATATCTTTACACAATGGTTGGCCATGGAATTAGCGTCGAAATTTGGTGATAAAATACGTGTAAATGCTATTGCACCGGGCTTTTTCATTGGTGACCAAAACCGTGCTGTACTCATCAATCCTGATGGTTCACTCACCGAACGCAGCAAAAAAGTAATTGCCAAAACACCCATGAAACGCTTTGGAAATATTGATGAGTTGAATGGAATTGTTCAGTTTCTTTGTTCGGATGCGGCAAGTTTTATTACCGGCGCTATTATTCCGGTGGATGGCGGTTTTAGTGCATTTAGTGGGGTTTAGAAATAGTTTATAGTAGGTAGTTTATAGTTTGAAGTAAAAACAAATAGAGTTTACCATGAAAAAATCACATTTCCTTTTATCGCTTCTGCTACTTACTACTCTGTCTGTTTCTGGTCAAAGTTTTCAGCAATATAACTACAAATTAGTCCCTTTTGGAGGCGGTGGTTGCGTTACGGGCATTATTACTTGTCCAACTCAAAAAGATTTGATTTATGCGCGCACCGATGTGGGTGGTATTTGGCGCTGGATTGAGTCAACGCAAAGTTGGAAAAGTCTGTCGTTTAAATTCCCCAAGCCGGGTATGTTGTCGGTTGAAAGTGTGGCTGTCGACCCGCAAAATCCGAACAAAGTGTATGCTGTGGTGGGCGAAAGTTATTTTGATGGTGGTGCCACTTTTGTGCTGCGCTCTTCGGATTATGGCGAAAACTGGGAATTTATTGATGTGAGTTCAAAATTCAAAGCACTCGGAAATACCGGCGGACAAAAGGCTTGTGGCGAGCGACTTATCGTTGACCCTAACTTAAGTTCTACACTTTATTTTGGCTCACGAGCTACCGGACTTTGGAAAAGTATCGATTCCGGAACTTCGTGGACTAAAGTTACCACTTTCCCTATGTTGACCAACACCAAAGGAAACGGGATTCTTTTTGTGGATTTTTTACCCGAATATAACAGCAAAGGCGAAGCTACTATGGCTATTTTTGCAGGAATCTCCAGAGCCGACAAGGTAGCACCTCATGACTCAGCAAATATTTATTTATCAATAGATTATGGCAATACATGGTTGCCAATATCAGCTCAAAAAGGAAACGGAACAGTTACGCCTCCGGCCAACTACACACCTCAGCATCATGTGTATGCCGGTGGTAAAATTTATGTTACCTATGGAGATGCTCCCCGCTCCTGTGTATGGCGTTACGACCCTGTCAGCGAAATTTGGGAAGATGTGTCGCCTAATGATAATGCGCCTATTTCGGGTATTAGCGTGGATAATACTACCAACCCAACATGGATTGCACTCTCTACGAATGCCATTTTTTGGGGACAAGGATGGATTTCGGGTATTACCTCCTGGGGCGACGATATTTATCGTGGTAAATTGAATTCGAGCGGTGCAATTACATGGGATAAACGCATGATTGCGAACGGTTTGGCTAAATATGATATGAGTGCCAAATTCATTAATGGCGAAATGCACTGGGCGTGGGACATCAAAATTGACCCTTTCAATCCTAACCGCGTGTTCGTAACGGCAGGAACGGGTATTTTTTCAACAAAAAATTTCACAAGTCCTGTTTCACTTTGGTATCACAATGTGGAAGGGCTCGAAGAAACTGTTACAATGGACGTAACTTCCAAACCCGGAGGCGAGTTACTTTATGCCATTGGCGATGCTTCTGGCGCAACTTATACCGACCCCACAAAATACGGTATTCGCTTTAATCCGCATCAGGCAGTTACCAGTTCTGTTGATTATGTGCCTACTGCAAAAACGCTTTATCGTGTAGGAAGTGAACGTGTTGCCAATGGTATAACGAGTTCCATCATGTATTCCAACGATGGTGGTAAACTTTGGACAGGAGTGCCGGTGGACAAAATTCCCTTTGATCCTGCCATGCCCACTACCATTACAAATGTAGATGCAAAAGCAACTTATGGAAGAATTGCAGTGAGTGCTGATGGTAAAATCTTGGCCTGGAGCCCGCGTTATTGGCAAATAAATAGTGTAAGATATTACGGTAATTTTTACACGGCTAACAATGGAGCAACATGGGTGGAATTTCCGGGTGAAATTAAAGAAGCATCTGTTATTTATGCCGATAAAGTAAACCCTAACGTGTTTTATATCTGCACAGGCCCAATGATTTATGTGTACACATGGAGTGGTACAGGATTTACGTACAAAACATATAACACTGCTACTACACTCAGTAAAGTTGTGGCTATCAACCCCTTAGTTGAAGGTGAATTTTTGGCTTTCAGTTCATCGGGACTTTATTATTACACCGCCAAAGGTCAGCAATCTACTAAAATAGCTAATATCAATAGTTGTAGTGGCGTGAGTTGGGGAAAACCTGCACCGGGTAAGACGAATCCAACTGTTTTTATATTTGGTAAATACGGCTTAGAAACTGTATCAAGGGTTTATCGTTCGGACGATGCAATGAAAACATGGGTGCGTGTAAGCGATGATAATTCGTTGTTTGGCGGTGTGTTGACCAAGAATATTTTGTGTGGCGATATGAATACTTATGGACGTGTGTATGTAAGCAATTCGGGTATTGGCCTGGTATATGGCGATATTGAAACCCAAAGTGCTATACATGTAGTAGCCTACGAGAAATCAAATTTATTGGCCAAAGTAAGCCAAAATCCGTTTCGTATATCCACCACTATTCAGTGCGAAAATATGCTTAGGTATAATATTTATGCTATCAATGGAACAATGCTTGAAAATGGAAATGCGCAAGGAAATATTGAGATTGGAACTAATTTGAAATCAGGTATTTATTTATTGAGATTGGTTAACGAGTCGAACAGGGCGAAGCAATTGATTAAACTTGTTAAAATGTAAAAAACAGATATTTATGAAAGGACTAATTTCCAATAGAAAAATGGTAAGACACTCAAATTTCCTAATTTTCTTATTTTCAATTTTCTCAATTTCACTTTACCCCAAAACCCCCATCATGGGCTGGAGTAGCTGGAATCATTTCAGGATACATATTGATGAAAAAATGATACGTGAACAAGCCGATGCCATGAAAAGTTCAGGCATGTATGCTGCCGGTTACCGTTTTGTGAATATCGACGATGGCTATTTTGGCGGTCGCGATGCTGCCGGAAAACTCTTTTGCGATTCGGTGAAATTTCCTTCGGGGATGAAATCGTTGGCCGATTATATTCACAAAAAAGGGTTGAAAGCAGGTATCTACTCCGACGCCGGACAAAACACCTGCGGTTCCATTTGGGATAAGGATAAAAATGGCATTGGAGTTGGGCTTTACGGGCATGTAAAAGAGGATTGTAATTTGTTTTTCAACGAATGGGGTTACGATTTTCTGAAAGTGGACTGGTGTGGCGGTCAGCAACAGAAACTGGATTTTGAGAAAACCTATTTGCCTATTATTGAAGAAGTTAGAAATGCGAAGAAAAATATTGTTTTCAATGTGTGTTGTTGGAAATTTCCGGGCGAGTGGGCTGTTAAAGTAGCGGACTCATGGCGAGTTTCGGGCGATATTGAAGCCAATTTCAAATCTATTTGTCACATTATCGACCTGAATGCCGGACTGGCTAAATACGCATCGCCGGGTCATTTCAACGACATGGACATGCTTCAAGTGGGTCGTGGCATGAGTTACGACGAAGACAAAAGTCATTTTTCGATGTGGTGCATGATGACATCGCCCTTGTTGGCAGGTAACGACCTGCGAAAAATGTCGAAGCAAACAATCGATATTCTGACCAATAAAGAATTAATAGCGATTAATCAGGACAAAGCTTGCCGACAGGCCGAACGCATCAGCAACGATAATCAGGTGGAATTGTGGGTAAAACCTTTATCTTCCAAAAAAGTAAAAGCGGTTGCCATTTTTAACCGAAGTGTCGATGCGGTTGATTATGTCCTGACTAACAAAAGCATACAGGTTGCTGCAAAAGCAAAATTAAGAGATTTATGGCTTCATGCCGATTTAGGTAAAATTGGAGAAGGCAAAACCTTTCGTGTGCCTGCTCATGGCATAGTGGTTTTGAAAATTAGTGAATAGAAGAATAAGAATTTTTGAAATATGGCTTTAGAAAAAACATGGCGTTGGTTTGGCGCTAATGATACGGTTAAACTCACCGACCTGAAACAAATGGGTGTGGAAGGCGTGGTGACCGCGCTTCATCATATTAAAAATGGCGATGTGTGGCCGGTGGACGAAATAATGAAAGTGAAAACCGAAATCGAAAAACACGGTTTGCGCTGGAGTGTGGTGGAAAGTTTACCTGTAACAGAAGGCATTAAAACCAAAACGGCCGACCGTCCACGATTGATAGAAAACTACCGTCAATCGCTTCGCAACCTCGGTGCCTGCGGTATCGACACGGTGTGCTATAACTTTATGCCGGTGCTCGATTGGGCGCGTACCGACCTGCACTATATGTTGCCATCGGGTGGCGAGGTGATGTATTTCGACTTCCCAAAATTTGTGGCTTTCGATGCATTTATTCTCAAACGTCCCAATGCGGTGAATGAATATCCTGCTGATATTGTGGCAAAAGCGGAAGCCATTTTCAACGAAATGACAGCCGAAGAAGCGGAGTTACTGGCCTACAATATTATTGTGGTGACGCAGGGTTTTATCAACGGAACAGTGGATGGTTCAGCGCCCGATTACAAAAAAGTTTTCCTCGATTATATTGCTACTTATAAGGACATCGACCGCGATGTGCTTCGCAATAATCTGGCTGATTTTCTGCGCGATGTGGTGCCTGTGGCCGAAGAGGCCGGCGTACGTTTATGCGTTCACCCCGATGATCCTCCGTTTCCGGTATTGGGTATGCCACGTATTGTCAGCTCGTTAGAGGATTTGGAATGGATTTGTAATGCCGTAGATTCGCCTGCCAATGGCATTACGTTTTGCACCGGCTCATTATCAGTTCGTCGCGAAAATGATTTGGTGGGAATCGTGAAAAAACTCGGTCACCGCATTCACTTTACGCATTTGCGCAACAATCTGTTTACTCAGGATGGTTGCTTTTACGAATCGGGACACATTACCGGAACCATACAAATGGCACCTGTGGTAAAAGCCCTTCTCGAAGAACAATACCGTCGCAAAGCCGAAGGGCGCACCGACACGCGCATTCCGTTCCGCCCCGACCATGGCATTAAAATGCTCGATGATTTTACTCGTAGCGCCAACCCTGGCTACCCATTGATTGGACGTATGCGGGGGCTGGCTGAAATTTCGGGAATCGAAGCAGGTATTGAATATGAAATGTTGCATAAATAGTTCAATTGCCACAAATGAATTTTCAAAAAAAACTATTACTTGGAATAATAATCTTTTTTGCTGTAAATGCATCTGCGCAGAATAAACTTTACGGGAATACTTTCAATATCAATGATGTAAAGTTGTTGCCGGGTGTACTGAAACATGCGCAAGATGTGAACACCCAAAATCTACTCAAATACGATGTGGACAGACTGCTCGCACCTTATCGCAAAGAAGCCGGATTGCCTGCCAAAGCCGAGAGTTACCCCAACTGGATAGGGCTGGACGGGCATGTGGGTGGACATTACCTTTCGGCAATGGCCATGAATTATGCCGCTACTGGTGATGCCGAATGCAAGCGACGCATGGATTATATGATTGCGGAGCTGAAAATCTGTCTCGATACCAACAAAAATGGCTATGTGGGTGGGGTTCCCAATAGTGCTAAAATTTGGCCGGCATTGCAAAACGGTGATTTTTCTGATTTCCGAAAATCGTGGGTGCCGTGGTACAATTTGCATAAAACTTACGCCGGCCTGCGCGATGCGTGGCTATATGGCGGAAGTGAGGACGCAAAAATCATGTTTTTGAAATTCTGTGACTGGGGCATTGAAATTACTAAAAACCTCACCGACGAGCAGATGGAGAAAATGCTCCAAACCGAACATGGTGGTATGAATGAAATGTTTGCAGATGCGTATCAAGTCAGCAAAGATGAAAAATATTTGATTGCTGCCAAACGCTTTTCGCACAAAGAGTTTTTAAATTCGCTCGCAAAAAGTGTGGACAATCTTGATAACAAACACGCCAACACACAGATTCCGAAAATAATTGGATTTGAGCGTATTGCCGAAACTTCAAATAATACTGAATACCGTCATGCTGCTAATTTCTTTTGGGAGCAGGTTACACAGAAACGAAGCATTGCGCTGGGCGGCAATAGCATTCGTGAATTTTTCCCCACTGCGGCCAATTGCAGCAAATACGTGGAAGAGCGCGAAGGACCTGAATCGTGCAACACCTACAACATGCTCAAACTCACCCAAGGACTGTTTCGGATGAAACCATCGGCTTCGTATTCTGATTTTTACGAACGGGCATTGTTCAATCATATTCTTTCCACCCAACACCCAGAACATGGTGGTTATGTGTATTTTACACCCGCCCGCCCGCGTCATTACCGTGTGTATTCCACACCAAATCAGGGCATGTGGTGCTGCGTAGGTAGCGGCATGGAAAACCACACCAAATACGGTGAATTTATTTACACCCATACGTCCGATTCGTTATTTGTAAATCTGTTTGTGGCATCGGAACTCAACTGGCGCGACAAGGGTTTAAAAATCAAACAGGAAACACAATTTCCATACGAAGGAAATACAAAACTCACGATAACCACATCACAACCACAACGAATAAAACTGCTTGTTCGACATCCATTTTGGGTATCAGCTAAGGGTTTTGTAGTGAAATGCAATGGTAAAAAAATAAAAACAGCATCTCAACCGTCAAGTTATTTTGTTATCGACCGTGAATGGCGCGATGGCGATAAAATTGAAGTTTCATTACCCATGCAATTGCGATACGAGGAGTTGCCCAATGTGCCCGAATACATTGCCATTCTGTATGGACCGGTATTGTTGGGTGCAAAAACAGGAACAGAAAGTTTGGATGGACTTAAAGCGAACGACCACCGTTGGGCACATATCCCACACGGGAAATTATTGCCTATTGCCAAAGCACCGGTATTAGTGGGTGAACGCGATAAAATTTTGAAAAAAATAGTCCCTATAAAAAACAAACCACTGCATTTTAAAACCAATAATTTATTTAATACCAAAGAATTCAACAACTTAGAGTTGCAACCGTTTTTCAGCATCCATGATGCCCGTTACATGATGTATTGGCATTCGCTTTCCGAAAAAGAATATAAACGAACGGCTGATTCGTTGGCGGTGATTGAAAATGCACGTTTAGCACTCGATGCTCGCACCGTGGATGCCATTGTGCCCGGCGAGCAGCAACCCGAAGCCGATCACGGCGTAAAAATGGAACGCACCAACTCCGGACTTTTTAAGGATGCATATTACCGCGAAGTAATTCAGGGTGGGCAACTTAGTTACCTGCTTTATCCTAAAGGTGAGAGTAATCTGAAATTGATGATACGTTACTGGGGTAACGAACAGGGCAAGCGAAGTTTCAAGATTTACATCGACGATGTGTTGGTAGCTTCCGAAAATATTCAAGGCAAATGGAATCGCAATGAGTTTGTGAATGTTGAGTATGCATTGCCCGAAAGTCTTATCAAAAATAAAAGTCAGTTACAACTAAAAATTGTGCCCGATTCCAACAACAAAGCAGGTGGTTTTTATTATATTGCTTTGTTAAAATAATCAGTTTAAAATCAATTTATATCTATTTATGAATACCATTATTCGATTCGCAACAACGTTAATTTTATTTTTCGCGTTAATGAATTTTCCGGTTTATGCGCAGAATTCCCTCCCCTACATCATGGATATGGTGTACAACAATCCCGGCGAAAAACCATTCGATGTAAAATACAACGATCCCGAATTTCTGAAAACCGAAGGTTATAATTCCATGGCTCCTGCATGGCATATCAACTGTTACATTACGTACGATAATTTTAAGAAAAACATCATTCCCCGCAAAAGTGAAACACGTAAATGGATTGATGCACATGCTGTTGAAGTTGATGCGAAAATTGCGGCAGCTAAAAAAGCGGGCATTGCGCTGTATCCGTTTACCGATTTTTTGGTATTGCCCAAGCCTGTTTGGGAAAAATACGGCGATTCACTTCGGTTAAAATCAAAAGTGGAAAATAAAGAAGAAGTGAGAGGTGGCGAAGCAAAAATTACCCCCGACATCAATCGCCCAATGACGCAAAAAATCCTGCGCGCACAGATTGCAGGTATTTTCGACCGCTTCCCGCAATTAGACGGCATTATGTTGCGCTTTGGCGAAACCTATTTGCACGATACACCTTTTCACAGCGGGGCAAGTCCGGTGCGTACCATAGCCGATCACATCGTGTTTATCAACATATTGCGCGAAGAAATCTGCGTGAAACGCAACAAAAAACTCTTTTACCGTACCTGGGACTTTGGTTATAGTTTTCATAACAATTCCGAATTTTATTTAGCTGTAACCAATGCCATTGAGCCACATCCGAATCTTATTTTTTCGATAAAATACACCCAAAACGATTTCCTGCGCATGAGCAATTTCAATCCTGCATTGGGAAAAGGAAAGCATCAGCAATTGGTAGAAGCACAATCGGCTATGGAAGCTTACGGAAAAGGTGCACATCCTTACTATACGGCTGGTAGCGTTATTAATGGTTTTCCCGAAACAAAATACAAAATCGATTTTTGGTCGAATAAACGTACCGAAACACTGAACCCTGTCGGTGCCATGCGTGGAATTAAAGACCTGCTCCCAACAGGCAAACTCGTGGGCGTGTGGACATGGTCGAGTGGTGGTGGTTGGCAAGGGCCGTATCTCAAAAGCACAGTTTGGAAAGACCTCAATTCGTATGTAATCTCACATTGGGGTCAAAATACATCAAAAACAGAAGAAGAACTTTGCTACGAATATGCCAACAAAATGGGCATCGAAGGCTTTAATGCTGATATTTTCCGCAAAATTGCCTTGCTAAGCGTAGAAGCAGTTCGCAAAGGGCAGTGCAGCGACTACAGCAAAAACAACCTCTGGTGGGCGCGCGATAATTTCTTTTCGGCAACTTACAATAACGATGCGTTAAAAGAAATTGTAAAAGAAAATTTGATCGAACGTGTATTGGCCGAAAAAGCTGAATCCAGTGCTATGTGGATACAAATTGAAGCCCTATCTAAACAGTTCAATATCAATGATAAAGAACTTGAAGAAGCATTAAGGGTTTCGTGCACTTATGGTCGAATTAAATACCAACTGACAGAACAAATGTGGTATCTGATGATACAAAATGAACTCAAAAAACAAGAAAAAAATTTCAGTCCTGAGGGAATAAAAGCATCCATTGCCAGCTACGACGCCCTTTGGGCCGAATGGCGCGAATTAGCCAAATCGCCCTGGTGCGCTACGCTTTACAAGGATACTCAATTTTTGGATGAACGTAAAGGAAGTATTGGCGAGTTGGTGGATGAGATGAGGCAAGTAAAATAAACCTATGCTATTTCCTTACTTAACTCAAACAATTCAGCAAGGGTAAATATGCCTTTAAGTTCCTTTCGTACTGCGGCTTGCATGGCTTTTGCAACTTCGTCGGCATGTATTGGGCGGTAGTTGCGAAGCAGTCCGATACGATTGAAAAAGAACATAACCTTTATGGCAATTTCTTCCATTGGTCGTTTTGGGAATCGGTTGCCATAAAGCTGTCCTGGTCGCAGAATTGTGATCGAACTAAAAGGGAGTTGTTGAACAGCCTCATCGAGTTTGCCTTTCATGCTCAGGTAAAAATTGCCGGATGTTGCCTTTGCACCTGCCGACGAAACAAGCACCAACGATTTTACGCCATTGTCGGATGCAATTTTTGCCATTTCGTACTGATAAGTAAAGTCAACTTTGTATTGATTTGGTTTTGAACCGGCAACAGCCAGCGTTGTGCCCAAACAGGAAAAAAGCACATCACCCTGCACGTAATTTGCCCACAAAGCAGATTGATCGAAATCAACAACATATTCCGTTAACTTTGAATGTTGAATATTCGTTTTGCGGCGTACAAAAATCAATACCGAGCTATACTCTTTATTTTCAAGTAGTTGTTGCAACAAAGCAGCACCTACCATTCCGGTTGCTCCGAGTAAAATGGCTGTTTTCATGAGTTATTTTCGTTGTTTGTATCGTTCGTAAGTTGCTAATGTTTTTTCGACATAATCTACTGTAATTCGCCCACGGAATCGTCCGTACTTTACCACTTCATCGTTGTAATACGTCGGTTCCGATTTTTTGAGTAAAAACTCTTCGACATGCCCAAACCAAACATCTTTGTTTTTTCCGTACTTTTCGGCAAGCGCACGAGCATCCAAAATATGTGCAGGACCTGAATTGTACGATGCCAGAATGAATTTTATGCGTTCCTGTTTGCTTTCAATCTTCGAGAATGTCAGATTTAAACTTTTGATATATTGCACTCCGGCTTCAATATTTTTTTCGGGATTCATTATATTTTTCCGGGTTAATCCGAAATTGGAAGCGGTGCGTGGCATCAACTGCATGAGACCTGCAGCTCCTGCCCACGAAACTTGTGTAGAATCAAATCGCGATTCGTGAAATGCCACTGCTGCCAGCAATCGCCAGTCCCAGTTTATTTCGGGTGCGTATTTTTTGAATAAATGGTCGTATGGCGAAATGGCTCCTTTCGGAATTTTAATTTTTTTCTGTGTAAAATACAAACTGTTCCTCAGGTATTTGTAATTCAGGTTTGAAATAAGCAATTCATTATCGGGCGAAGCTCCCCATTGATCAATGGCCTTACGCAGATTTACCGATTCACGGCGAATAAGCCAGCCATTGCGCTGCGAAAAACCTACCTGCAAACGCACATCAATTTTGCGATAAAAACTTTTATACAATCGGGCAACCTTTACATCGGCAACCGTATACGCAATTTTTCCGTTTGCAACCTGTTCAATCAAATCCTCCTGCGTCAGTGAATCTTCAGCCTGCTCAACTGTGAACTGATTTCCGGTTTCTTCGTTAAGTTGCAAAATGCGCTGTTCGAAAGCCGACCCTGGTGGCACAGTTACGGTAACATCTTTAATATCAATTGTATTTGTAAATGTTTTAATATTTAAGGGCTGCACAAGTACCTGATAACTATCGTCGAGCGGCAACACAAAAAAGAACTTTTCTTTCAGCGCTTTTGTTTGCTGAAAATTATAAGCAGCAATATCAACCGTGCGCTTTTCGAGCATTTCAGTCAACTCATTTTCGCTATTGGCTACTATTACTTTAAGTGCAAGTTTCAGACTATCAGCCAGATTTTGAGCCATTTCCAAATCAAAACCCATCATTTCGTCTCTGAAATAAAAATACGAAACCGGCCCGGCAATAGTTCCAATGCGCAGGGTGTCGGTTTTTAATATTGTTTCCAAATCCACAGCATGCATCGATTCATCAGCAGCATCGCCCTTGCCGCCACACGAAAACAGCATGACGACTACGGTAAATAAAATGAGTTGAATGATTTTTTTCAGATACATGTTGTGATTTTTGGGTTACAAAAATTCTATATTTTCGGACTTAATCGTATTCATCGTATTCAGGCGCAAAAACACCTGAGCAGTTGCCACCACATCCTTTTGGCAGTAAGAAGCAATGCGTTGCACATCTTTTTCGTTGTAGTAAACCGCAGCCACCTGACTTCCATCAATATCATCTTTTGGGGTAGGAATACCGAAAACAGCCGTCAGTAATTTGAGCGACGTGTAATTTTTATAATCACCAAACTTCCAAAGCTCCAGCGTGTCGATAAAATTAATTTCCCAGGGCTTTTTACCCGAAATATTCAAAATCGACGGCAACTTAATACCGTGTATCAACATACGCCGACAGATATACGGAATATCGAACTCTTTGATATTGTGGCCACAAAGTGTATGCTCTTTGGTAGTGCAAAATTTATATATCAGTCCCGAAAAATCTTCCAACACTTTCTTTTCGTCGTCGCCGGCAAAAGATTTAGTTCTGAAACACATTTCCAACCCTTTGAAATAAATAAAACCAACGGATATACAAACAATTTTTCCAAATTCGGCATAAATACCTGCACTGGTCGAAAACGAATCCGCAGCTGTTGTTTCAGCTTCGTATTTTTCGGGCATACGTTTCTGAATCAGCCTGAACTTATCTTCCCACAAATGCACCAACTCTTCCGACATATCACTCAAATCGGGTGTTTGAGGCACTGTTTCAATATCGAGAAACATTATTTTTTGGATTTCGGCAGGAGTCATTGTGTTTCGGGTTTCGTGTTTCGTGTTTCGTGTTTCGTGTTTCGTGTTTCGTGTTTCGTGTTTCGTGTTTCGTGTTTCGTGTTTCGTGTTTCGCGTTTCGCGTTTCGGGTTTCGGGTTTCGTGTTTCGTGTTTCGCGTTTCGTGTTTCGTGTTTCGTGTTTCGCGTTTCGCGTTTTATTTTTCTATCAGGTTTTTTTCGATATAATTTGTAAGAATTTCGATGGCAATATGATTGTTACCACCCTGAGGCACAATAATATCGGCAAAACGTTTGGTAGGTTCGATAAATTGTACGTGCATAGGTTTCACCGTTTGTTCGTAGCGCTCCATCACTTTGTTTACCGAGCGTCCGCGTTCCACAATGTCGCGGTTAATTACACGAATCAGCCTGTCGTCGGCATCGGCATCTACAAATACTTTCAAATCCATCATTTTGCGAAGCTCCGGATTAGTCAATACCAGAATACCTTCCACAATAATAACATGACAGGGCTTTACCGGAATAGTTTCGGCAGCACGCGTGCAGGTAAGATAGGAGTAAATGGGTTGTTCGATGGTTTTACCTTTGCGAAGTTCTTTCAGATGCTTTGTAAGCAACTCAAATTCAATGGAATCGGGATGGTCAAAGTTTATTTCCAACCGTTCCTCGAGTGGCAAATGACTACTATCGCGGTAGTACGAATCCTGTGGAAGTATGGCTACTTCACCCTCAGGAAGTCGTTCGAGAATCTTTCGTACAACAGTCGATTTGCCCGAACCTGTTCCTCCTGCAATGCCAATTATCAACATAAATATTGTATAAATAGGATTAATTTCGAGGCATAAAAATACGTACTTTTTTTGAAATCAGCAACTTATTTTAAATCGACAATAAATTTCAGGTTCAACTGGCGCCCGGTGAGGTAGTTTGGGGTGGCTAATTGCTGACCATAAATATCAGTTACCCAATAGTATGAATTTACATTTTTAAAATCGAGCATATTAAATACTTCCAGATTAATCCAGATATTTTTCACACCACGCAACCAGCTCTTGTTCATTACTTTATCCACGCCGCTTGCTATCAGTCGCGAAGCGCCAATATCCACCCTGCGGTATGCCGAAGCACGGAATTTGGAACGGAAAGCAATGTTGCGCGGCGCTCCGAAAGGCAATCCATCCGACCAGATAAACTTGAGCTGCATTTTGTATTTCGGGTTGTTAGGCAAATAATCCTGAAACATCATCGAAAACGAATAGCGCTGCTCATTCGGACGAGGCATCCAGCCCGGATATACTTTTTCGGTGGAAACAACTGCTCCATCTTCGTCGTAATTATTTTTCAAATACGAATCGTTAAGCAAATTTTCCTTTGAATCCATCAAGGATAAATTAATCCACGAATCAGTTCCGGGCACCAACTCGCCAAAAAGTTTAAAATCGATACCGGCCGTATAAGCTTCGGCATCATTTTCACCCGAATAACGAACACGCACATTATCAACCGAATAACTAATCACTCTGTCGGCTAATTTCAGATAAGCCTCGGTGGTAAACTTAAACGGCCGCCCCCAGGCTCTGAAATGGTGATCGCCCCCAAGTACAAACTGCACCGAACGTTGCGCCCTGATATTTTTGTTCAACGCAATATCCACGTTGCCTAAAGCATCAGTTATGGTATCGCGAATTTCTTTGTAAAATGGTGCCTGATAGTACACTCCGGTTGCAAATCGGAAATTAAAATCCTTTTCCCAGCCCGGAATCAGCGAAGCCGAGAAACGCGGACTGAGCAGCAACTCGTTGTTGAAAGTCCAGTAATTGGCACGTAAGCCGCCGGTTACCGAAAACGCTGCCCACGAGGTGTTCCACTTATAAGTATCCTGAAAAAAAGCGGTTGTCCGAAACGTAGGCAATTCCTTTTTCGCTTTCATATTGTAGTACAAATCCACGCGTGTATCGTTAAATGGCAATGAATAGCCGGCTGAATCGCGCCACTCCCACTCGTTAATTTTATCCGAAATATTTTCGAATTGCAAATTCACACCCCATTTCATTTTATTACCACCCACACTCGATTCACCCAAATGAGCCACATTAGCAACCGTTGCTTTCAGGCGGTTACGCGCATGTTCGTGGTATTTGCCAATTCCCAGCGAAGCACCTATTTTCTCATCCGGATTTTCGGCATCGGTTTTCACCTCACTCAGAATATATTCGCCCAAAATATCGAAAGTTTCGTTTTCGTTGGTATGAAATGCCGAAGTCAGAAAACTTAATTTGGTTGAAGATTTCGGGCGGTAATTGAAGGTAAGCGCGCCGAAAGCTGTACGGAACAAATCGCTTTCCTGACCTTCGTAAAAAATGGTGAGATTGCGGGCAGTCTGGTATGTTCCAAAATCGGTTTTACGCTCCGTGGGGCGGAAATTGTATTTATTTTGCGAAAAGTTTCCCAAAAAAGTCACCTCCCATTTGGGTTTCAGTTGATAGGTGAGGTAAGTTTGATAATCCACAAACGAAGGGTCGTATTCGCCTTTAGTTTCGAGCGTTCCGAGCAGGTATGCCGACGTTTTGTAGCGCACACCGTGCATTTGGGTGAATTTTTTATTGGCTGACGCAATAAAACCCGTAGCTCCAAGCAAACTCATGGATACCGACGACTCAAAAGCTTTCGGTTTTTTGTACTGAATATCGAGTACCGACGACATTTTATCGCCATACATGGCTTCGAAACCACCGGCCGAAAAGCCGACACTTTGAACCATATCGGGGTTAATAAAACTCAATCCTTCCTGCTGTCCGGCACGAATCAACAGCGGGCGATACACCTCAATACCATTAACATACACGATGTTTTCGTCGAAATTTCCGCCACGCACATTGTATTGCGAGCTCATTTCGTTGTTTTGCGACACACCGGTAAACGTAATCAGCAACGATTCGATACCTCCCGTGGCATTGGGCATTAGTCGGTATTTTTCAGGGTCGATATAATCTACCGAAGTGGTTTGACGTCGCTGGGCTACTACGTCTAAATCTTTAATTTGCTTTGCCTTGGAAGGTAATTCTACCGATATTTGTATCACTTTTTGCTTTGGCAGCAAAGTATGACGTATCGTTTCGTAGCCTATAAGCGAATAAACAATCGAAATGGAGTCTTTAACATCAACCGACAAATCGTAATACCCATTTTTGTTGGTCGTAGTTCCGGTTCCTGTGTTTTCAATATACACATTGGCCAATTCGATGCCACGATTATTAGTGTCGATTACATAGCCATAAATGCGCACTTTGTTTTGCGCCATCAAATTGAAACAGAAAACAAAAATAAATAGCAGCAGGATACGAAACTTCATATCAAATTAAGTTATTGATTAGTAGCCACTGTAAAACGGCATTTTTAATCTTTTATTTTTGAGTCCACTCCGAAAAGTCCGAGCAGACGATTTTAGTTGATTAATAATTTGTTTTAAAAAAAGTCATATAATTGGGTGAAATAACCCGAAAAAAG